>Ga0208389_1000044_pt1 | contig 68416 bp, 92 predicted proteins | sample CryBogCBH12Aug09_FD_184625 | JGI IMG/M metagenome (GOLD analysis project Ga0208389, IMG submission 184625) | Freshwater microbial communities from Crystal Bog, Wisconsin, USA - CBH12Aug09 (SPAdes) (version 2) | ecosystem: Environmental > Aquatic > Freshwater > Lake | place: Crystal Bog... | reverse complement strand
CAGCCTTTGGCCGAGACAGTTTGCACGAGGACATTGCCGAATACGAATGCAAGAAGGATCTTTATGTGGCGCTTGGTATTTGGGAGGAAGCATGAGTACTGCAACCGAACTGCTGAGACGGGCCGCTGAACGCTATGAATACGATGAATCAAGCCCAAGTTGCTTGGTTTGGAAAGTGGATAGCGGAAGGAATAAGAAGGGTAAACCAGCGGGATCGTTGGCTAGTCGAAAGAAATACTACAGCGTTCAAGCAATTCCGGGTAAATCAGTACGCGCACATCATGTCGTTTGGTTTTTGTTTCATGGTTCTGCGCCTGATGCCATTCTTGACCACATAAACGGGAACGGATTGGACAACAAAATTGAAAACTTAAGACCGGCAAATTCAACAGAAAATAATTGGAACCGCAAAATTCAAACGACCAACATTTCTGGCATCAAAAACGTCTACTACAGAGAGAAATATGGCACATACAGGGTTTCTATATGGAAACACAACAAGCAAATAAATATCGGAACATTTAAGACTGTTGAGGAAGCTGTGTTAGCCGCGCAAAAAGCCAGAGAGGAGCATCATGGAAACTACGCAAGACAATCGTAAGAACCTCGCCGCCGAGCCAGAAGCAGATAAGCCTGTGGCGTGGATGAGAACAACGCCTAATGGAGATCAGATAGTAGCGTTTCATAAAACTGATGGGTTTGAACCCCTCTACACCAGACCAGAACCAGAAGCAGAGCCTGTGTATCAAATAGCAATGGCTGAAGGATCAACCAGCACTGCGTGGATTGATGTAGCTAAGGACGTATTCGATGACGCCGGGATGTACCCAGAATATAAACGCCGCGCTCTCTACACCAGACCCTCGCCAGCAAGGAAGCCGATGACGCAGGAGGAACTGCCTAACATGGGAACCCCAGAGTATTTAACATTTGTAGCTGGCGTCCGTTTCGCAGAAAAACACCACGAGATAGGAGGGGGTGATGAATGAAGAGCTCTTCGAGCAATGGCGACAGCACCAAGAGGCCGAGATAAAACACATTAACGACGAGATATTTAAGGCTAGGAGCTATCTGCAGTGCCTTTATCAGCTTAGGGATGCGGCCATGCTTTCTAGCTACCCCGGTGGGTTCAAGCCGACTATGAAGGTGGAAAACGTGGAGCCGTGGGAACAATACTGGCGGGAGGAAAAAGACAATGGGTAACTACGCATGGACTACGGGAGAGGATCGCATACTCAAAGAGTGGTATCCCAAGGAAGGGCTCCCCGGCGCGATGGTCAGACTGCAGTTGGCAGGGTACTCAAGGACGAGCAATTCGGTAAGACAGAGAGCGCACCTTCTTAAACTCTTATCGCCCTATTGCAGTGCCAACTTTGGCCCCGGGCCCTATACACCAGACCCAAAATTTGAAGCGGCATTCCTTAGAGCCTGTTCGCTAATCAACGATGGAGTGAGGGTTTGCGATGCTATAAGAACTGCCGGTATCGAAAGGAGCCGGTACTACAGGACTAGGAAAGTGAGGGAGGGGAAATGAATGAAGCGCCGAAGAAGATTTGGGTTGATGGGGATGCAAACGTATGGACAGCATCGCATCCAGAAGCAAAAGACGTTATATACATCCGCGCCGACCTTGTTGATGGGTTGGTTGAGGCGTTGGAAAAGATTGCAGGAGGATGGGTCTGCGTAGATGAAGCTGGATTAACAGCCCGAGCCGCGCTGAAAGCGTTGGAGGAAGAATGAAACCATTCAACTTAGAACCCGCTATATGGAAACCAAGCGCCTGTTGCAGCTTTAGGTGGGTGGAAAGGAAAAAGCAAAAACCTAGCGGCGATGCAAATGGCGGGTACTACGGGTACATAGAGAAAGTTCTGCAGCAACTGTACGTGAACCAACTGGAGCCAGAGTACGAATGGCGCGATGTGCCGATAGTGAAGGAGGACCCCGATGTATGAACGCCCCGTACTGACTGCCGATGAGCCCAAGCTGAAGCTCGTCATGGACGAGAAGCCGCCGATGGGCACGAAGATTTACATGGTCAGCGAGTTCGGCAATGGGTTCATCGGGGACTATCACCCCGAGCTGGGTGTGATCGCATGGAGCGAGCTGCCTAAGTTGAGCAAAGAGCAGAGGAAACGTATACAGGAGAAGAAAGATGAATATGGGAGATAAAAGTTTGAGCCCTATGATGAGCCCAGACGAGACGAGGGATTTCTTCGCCATCATAGCGGAGGGCATCATGCGGGAGTTGGAAGCTATGGAACCGGAAGAACGCGAAAAGGCTATGGATGCCTTGGAAGCGCGTGGAGTTAGGTTTAAGGGGAGGAAGAAAGATGGGAACTAAACACCGTCATTACGATGTGATCGTTGCGTGGGCGGCGGGTGAGGAGATTGAGATTAAGGACGATGATGGGGTATGGGTGTCATTTACAAATGCAAAACATGTGATCTTTTATGAGGATATGGAATACCGCATCAAACCAAAGCTCGTCAAGAAAGAGGGGTGGGTGAATATTTATCCGGGGAATTTTCTGTGTTATTTCCACAGCAAGGTTCATGCTGATAAATCGGATGAAGTTGGGAAAGACAAGAGAGTAGCCTGCATCCGCATCGAGTGGGAGGAAGAAGAATAGTGAAAGCTGAAACCGAAACGACCAAGTGCAAGATCTGCGGTAGACAGCACCCTGTGGATCACTATAGGGGTATGACTTTTTATGTGTGCCCGGAGACTATGCGGGTGTACCTTGTTGCTAAAGAGGACGACGATGTTGGAAGAAACCTGCAAGTGGACGAAGGTTGCTGAATTGATCTGGGATACCGAGTGCAAGCATCAGATTGGCACACACAAGAAGTGGGAGCCCGAGGAAGGTCGAGAATGTATGTGTTGTAGAAAACCTGTGGAGGTAGAACATGAGCGTTCTGTGGATAATTAGTCTTTTTGCTCTGGTGCAAACTCTCTATGGCTACTTATAAATTCAGATCCCTACCCTATGATGTGGCTCGATGCCGAGGAACCAACTGCAGAGTAAAAGAAACGTGTGCTAGGTTTCTGCAGATCGAGCTAGACAAGGCAAGTGAAGATCGTAATAATTGGGTTGTTTATACCGACTCGCCACGGTCTGGCGATGAATGTGAAATACGACGAGGCGTTGACTTATGAACGGACTACTTCTAGCAGGTGCAATGATCGTCACTCCCGGTCAGGGCCTTGAGTACGTCGTGCCAACCACGGAGGGGTACAACGTAATTCGATTGGGGGAGAACGCAGGGGTCACGCAAGTGATCCGCGTGGGCAACACGACGAACATCATCAGCCCGAACGAACCGACCACGTTTATTTATGGGAACGAAGAAGTGCTCCCAACTCTATCGGTGGACGAATGAATGACGCCAGAGGGAAAAATAAAAGCCAAGATAAAGAAGGTCCTCGAGTCTGTTCCCGGTTGCTATTTCTTCATGCCACCCGCCAATGGCTATGGCAGAGCTGGGATTCCAGATTTCGTTGGCTGTCTGAGTGGTCGGTTCTTTGCGATCGAGGCAAAGGCCGGAAAGGGGAAAACCACAGCACTACAGGACAGGGAGATCGCCCAGATAAAAAGCTGTGGTGGCTTCGCTATCGTCGTTAACGAAGTGAATGTGGACGAATTAAAAACAATGCTCGACCAATGGAGCAGACAAGAATGGATATTTTAACGATCGACTTTGAGTCGTTCTATTCGCAAGAGTACAGCCTGACAAAGCTGACCACTCAGCAGTACCTAGATGACCCGCAGTTTGAAGTGATCGGCGTAGCGGTCAAGAAGAACGATGAGCCGACCAAGCACTACACAGGGACGAAGCAGGGGACTGCCAACTTCCTAGATCAATTCGATTGGGCGAACTCAGCAATGCTCGCTCATAACTCCATGTTCGATGCCTCTATTCTTACGTGGCATTTCGGGCATAAGCCCAAGATGATTCTGGATACCCTGTCTATGGGTCGCGCTTTGCATGGCACGGAAGTAGGGGGCAGTCTCGATATGATGACCCGCTATTACGGCGTGGGGATCAAGGGTAAGGAAGTTCTCGATGCCAAGGGTAAGAAGCGGAAGGACTTCGCACCTGATGAGATGACTGCCTATATGGCCTACTGTCGTAATGACGTAGACCTGACCTATGCGCTATTCAAGAAGATGGCTCCCAAGTTCGATAAGACAGAGATCAAGCTGATTGATATGACCTGTCGAATGCACTCTGAGCCTAAGCTACAGCTAGACCTGCCTATCCTAGAAGAACACCTTTACGCGGTGAAGGCGAAGAAAGTACAGCTACTCGCAGATGCCGGAGTAGCGCAAGCCTACTTCATGTCCAATGATAAGTTCGCTGATCTTCTGCGAGACATAGGGATCGAGCCTCCCATGAAAACGTCTCTCCGCACAGGCAAGCAAGCCTATGCGTTCGCCAAGACTGACGAAGGAATGAAGGCCCTGTTGGAGCACGAAGACCTCCGTATTCAGACACTCGCCGCCGCGCGTGTGGGTGTTAAGTCTACGCTTGAGGAGACGCGCACCGAACGGTTCATTGAAATGGCGAAGATCGGTGGAGCACTGCCCGTACCGCTGAAATACTATGGAGCCATGACGGGCCGATGGTCAGCTACGGATAAAATTAACCTACAGAACGTACCGCGTGGGTCCACGCTGAAGAAGGCGATCGTTGCGCCTGACGGATACGTCATCGTGGGTGCTGACTTGTCGAACATCGAGCTCCGTGTGGGTCTCTACTTTGCCGGGCAGATGGACAAGGTGCAGTTACTTGCCGAAGGACGCGACCTCTATCGAGACTTCATTGCGCCGATTTTCGGCGTAGCCTACGAGGAAGTGGACGACGATCAACGCTTCATCGGCAAGCAATCACAGCTCTCACTGATCTATGGCACCGGACATAAGAAGCTCAGGAATGCCATCAAGGTACTGTCAGGGAAAGACATTGGAGAAGACCTCGCACAAACTCTGGTTAACCGCTACCGTACCGAGTACACCAAGGTAAAAGAATCGTGGTATGAAGGCGAGAAGGTTCTACAGCACATACGCGATCACTACATCTTCCAGTTTGGTGAGGTGCTACCCCTCGAAGTGATGGGCCAGCATGGTATAATACTGCCGTCTGGGTTGTCCTTACGCTATCCAGATTTACACCAAGTGGAAGAGAACGGGCGCACCGAGTGGCGCTACAAAGTACGCAAGAAACTTGAACGTATTCACGGGCCGAAGTGCTATCAGAATACAATTCAAGCGTTGGCTAGATGCGTAATGGGTGAAGCGATGGTACGGATCAACAAGAAGTACCCGGCGGCACTTACCATTCACGATGCGGTCTATTGCGTAGTGCCCGAGGACGAGGCTGATGAGGCCAGACGGTTTATCATCACCGAGCTTCGCGTTCCTCCCAAGTGGGCCGAGGGCCTACCCCTAGATGCCGAGGGTGGATACGGTAGAGACCTGTCATTCAAGATGAAGAAACTGGAAGCATGAAACAACCCGCATGGTCGTACAGCGCACTGAAGACGTTTGAGACTTGCCCTCGCAAGTATCAGGCGGAGAAGGTCACCAAGGAAGTTCCCTTCACGCAAGGAGAGAAGGCTATCTACGGCGAGCAACTGCATAAGGCGGCAGAGGAATACATTCGAGACGGCACTCCCATTCCACAGAGGTTCAGCTTTATACAAGATTACCTCGATAAGCTCGTTGCCTATCCGGGCGAGAAGTTCTGTGAAATGAAATTGGGAGTGAAGAAAGTCGATGGGCGGTTGGAAACGTGCGATTACTACGACCCTGAAGTTTGGTTTCGAGGTATTGCAGATTTGGTTATTGTCGATGGCAATCGGGCATGGGTACTGGATTACAAGACAGGAGAAAGCCGATACGCCGACACTCGCCAGCTTGCTCTCATGGCCGCTGCCCTGTTTCTCAAATACCCAGAGATAGAAAAGATCAAAACCATGCTACTCTTTGTAGTAAAGAAAGATCACAGGAAGCAAGACTTCTCGGCAGAGTATGGGTTGAGCATCTTCTCTGAATTGCATGGGCTGTTATCCGCTCTGGAAAATGCCTATCAGACTGATGTGTGGAACCCTCGCCCGAACGGTCTTTGCCGAAAGTGGTGCAACGTAACGAGTTGCCCTCATCAAGGAGACTAAAATGCCACGGAACTATAAGCAGGAATGGGTAACCGAAAAAGCTCGCCAGAAGAAAAAAGGCGGTGTACTTGAAGCTAAGCTAGAGCGCCAACGCGCTCGGCGTAAGCTAGACAAGGATGGTGTAGATCGTAAGGGCAAGGACATTGCCCATAGGAAGGCGCTATCCAAGGGCGGTTCCAACAAGACGGGGTACTTCCTAGAATCTCCCAGTGCCAATCGTAGTTTCAAACGGAATAGTGATGGCTCTATGAAGGGTACGTACGATAAGCCAGAGAAAAAATGAGAGTAGCGACTAGAGCAGTTAAGGATATTGCGCGAGAGTCCGGCTTTCCCGAGGAGCTGATCGAACGTCATGTAGACGCGATGGTGCAGTTTACCTTCAAGATTGCCGCGCGTGAGCGCAAGTTCAACCTGACCAAGTTGAAGGCATGGTACTTCAACAAAAACCCTAACAAACCAACTCTGTTCGAGGTCTTTGACGGCGAAGACTACGACCTGCTTTAATGTTGGATAGGCTCCTGCCACGGCCTTAACGTGGTTGCTATCAGAGGTACACATGGAAATCGTAGAGGACCGCGCACTCATCGTGCGCACCCGCAATCCAGAGAAGATCACCGAAGTGATTCCGAAGTCTGCGGTAGTGAAGGAAGTTTCGCTACCCAATGGCAACGGCTACGAGGTGGCAGTCAAATGGAACCTGCCTAACACAAAGATCCTTCGCAATCTGGGCTTCAAGAAAGCACCGGCTCCTATCGTGCGTCAATACGATTGGCCGGGGAGATACACGCCCTTCGATCACCAGAAGGAAACCGCCGCCTTTCTGACCCTCAACCGTAGAGCATTTTGCTGGAACGAGCAGGGGCTAGGCAAAACCGTGTCCGTTATCTGGGCGGCTGACTATCTCATGAAGCTCGGGTTCATTCGCAGGGTACTCGTCATTTGCCCTCTGTCTATCATGGACTCAGCATGGAGAGCAGATCTATTCAGGACGGTCATGAAGCGTAGGGTAGACATTGCCCACGGATCGAAAGCCAAGCGAGCCAAGGTGATCGACTCCAATGCCGAGTTCGTCATTATCAACTACGATGGTGTGGAGTCCGTGCGTAGCGAGCTGGCTCTGGGTGGGTTCGACCTTATTGTTCTGGATGAGGCCAACTACATCAAGACAGCAACGACCAAGCGTTGGAAGATGATCAATAGCCTGATCGGACCGGACACATGGGTGTGGATGCTGACGGGCACACCTGCGGCACAGAGCCCACTCGATGCCTACGGCCTCGCCAAGATGATGAATCCCACGAGTGTTCCGCAGTTCGTAGGGTTGTTCCGCGATCGAGTCATGCTGAAGATCAGCGCGTTCAAATACATCCCCAAACCCGAGGCACAGCAGGTAGTCCATGAGGTGCTTCAGCCTGCCATCAGGTTCACCAAGGATGAGTGCCTCGATCTACCAGAGCTTCTTTACTCTGAGCGTGACACGCCCCTCACAGCGCAACAGGAGAAATACTACAAGCTCCTCAAGAAAGAGATGCTGATCCAAGTTGCCAGTGCAGATATCACAGCGTTCAATGCGGCAGTGGGTATGAACAAACTGTTACAAATATCTTGTATTGCGTATAATACACCTGTACTTACAGACGTTGGGTGGGTACCGATTCAAGAAGTAACCACAGCGCATAGAGTGTGGGATGGTGAAGAATGGGTAGCACATGATGGGCTGGCATGTCGTGGGCTTAAAGAAGTGCGCGAGTGCTACGGTGTACGTATGACTTCGGACCATAGGGTTCTCACCACCGCAGGATGGCAGACAGCGGAGGATATTATTTATGGCAAATCCAGCAAAAGATTTAATAGGACAGAAGTTCGGGTACCTGACAGTTATAGAGAGAGCTGGAACGACGAGCGGAATTTCGGTGCAATGCGCGACGTGGCTTTGCCTGTGCGATTGTGGGCGGCGCGTAATTCGCAGGAGTCAGTATCTAAGAGCAAAGCACAGGAAGCACCCAAGAAGTTGCGGATGCCACCACGGCAACGAGAAACACAAAATGAGCAAAAAGCCAGTGTATTCAAACTATCACAGCATGGTAGCGCGTTGTCACGATCCTTTAGACAAGGACTACAAAAATTACGGAGAACGTGGAATTGTGGTGTGCGAACGCTGGCGGTCTTCATTCGAGATGTTCTGGTCGGATATGGGGCCTATGCACAAGGACGGGCTTACGCTAGACAGGATAGACAACAACGGCCCGTATTCACCGGAGAATTGCCGGTGGGCTACACCCAAGGATCAGGGGCGCAACACGAGGGTGAACATTCTTATAGACACACCGAATGGAAAAATGACTGTAGCACAAGCAGCAGAGGAATACGGACTCAAGTCTGTCACCTTGAGAAGACGCCTGAAGGCGGGTTGGCCTATAGATTTGGCACTGAAAGCGTCCCCAAACAAAGGGAAGCAACTTACGACCTACTTAACTGCGGACCCCGGTCTAGGTTTGTTGTAGCGGGGAAAGAAGGTCCCGTCATCGTCCACAACTGTGGGTCGGTGTATTCGGATAGCGGCGAGGTTGTCGAGTTCGACTGTAAGAATAAGTTAGAGGAGATGCTTGAGGTCGTACAGGAGAGTAGCCACAAGGTTCTGATCTTCTGCAACTTCAGACATTCAATCGACATGGTACAGACGTACCTTGAGAAGCAGGGCATCACTACGGCCACCATACACGGCGGGGTGTCAGCCAAACGCAGGGCAGAGATTTTCAATGACTTCCAGACTACGCCCAACCCGCACGTTCTAATCATTCAGCCTCAGTCAGCCGCGCATGGTGTCACTTTGACAGCGGCCAATACGATCATCTGGTTCGGTCCTGTGACCTCCGCAGAAATCTGGCTACAAGCGAACGCCCGAGTGCATAGAGCGGGGCAGAGAAACCCGTGCCTTGTGGTGAAGTTGGTTAGCTCAGCCGTGGAGCGCCAGCTCTACAAAGCTTTGGAGGAAAGGACTCTGGCGCAAGAAACTTTGTTAGATATGTATCAACAGGAGTTGACAGGGTAATATAAGTGTGTAAAATGACCATACGCCGTTAGTGTAGCGGTTGATTTAGGAGTGGACGATGAGTGAAGTAACAGCAGACAAGCTGATCAGCGCATACATCAAGTTGCGCTCAGCGCGACAGAAACTGTCGCAGGACTTTGAAGCGGCAGACGCCGTGCTCAAGGAGAAGCAGACCAAGGTGAGCGATATGCTCCTCGAAATCTGCAAGGAGATGGGCGCAGACAGTGTCAAGACAGCCCACGGTACAGCAACGCGCAAGCTGAGCGTCAGGTACAAGACCACCGATTGGGAGTCCATGTACCAGTTTATCAAGGAGCACGATGCGTACCACCTTCTGGAACAACGCATCCATCAGACCAATATGAAGAACTTGTTGGAGGAGAACCCGGAGATGGTGCCTATGGGGCTGTCGAGTGACAGCGAGTACGTCATTAGCGTGAGGAAAAAGTGATGGATGATTTTGATGAGATTGACGATGAATTTTTCGAGCCTTATGATCCTCCCCCTACGGAGGAAAATGTGATGACCACCGCTGAGGTTATGGCGGAGCTTGGGGTGTCCCGAGCAACCCTCCACAACTGGCGAAAGCGGGGGATTTTGACAGCCTACCGAGTGGGCTTTAACCAACAAGTGCGCTTCAAGCGAGCGGATGTGCTCGCTCTTGCAGAACAATCAAATACATTAACGAGGATTTGAACATGGCTGATTTGACCATTTTCCGTAATCAAAAAGCTGTTGTACCTAACCATGTCCGTAACAATACGGATGACCTGACCAAGCGCATGATCGGCTCGTCAGGGTCAGGCAACAAGCGTATCTCCATCCGTGGCAACGTCTTCCGTATGATTGTCGATGGGCAGGAAGTCACCAAGAGCGACGATCGCTCTATGGATATCGTGATCGTCAACGCCGCTGAGAAGGTGAGCCGGACCTACTACGATGGTGTCTACAAGGAAGGTGAAGTCACACAGCCGACCTGTTTCTCCAACGATGGTACAAAGCCCGATGCTCGCGCGGCCAGCCCACAGTCTGCTTCCTGTGCTAACTGCCCAATGAATGCCAAGGGATCAGGTCAAGGCACCTCCCGTGCCTGCCGCTTCAGTCAGCGTCTCGCAGTTGTATTGGCTAACAATAGTCAGGACCCTGAAGCTCTTACGGCTAACCTTGAAAACTCTGATGTGTATCAGCTCGTCCTGCCTTCGCAGTCCGTGTTCGGTGATCCCGTCAATGGCATGATGCCGTTCCGTGCGTACCTCAAGTTCCTCTACGGTCATGGTGCGGGTATTCGTAACGTCATCACTGAGATGCGTTTCGATACTTCATCGGCTACGCCTAAACTGCTCTTCCGTCCTGTGGACTACCTGTCCGATGAACAGTACGCGATCATCATCGAAAAGGGGCAGGGTGAAGATGCACTAAACGCCATCAGCTATACTCCGGCAGCAATGGACGCACGTAAGACTGCGGCACCTACCATGCCTCCGCGCCCCGCTCCGGCGGCTATCGCTCCTCCGACTCCGGCTCCTGTAGAAGAAGCTGAGGTTGTGTCTGAACCTGTCGTGAAAGAAAAGAAGTCCTCTGCACCTGCACCGAAAGCGGGTGAACAAGACCTGACCTCCATTCTGGCTGAGTGGGGAGACGACGACTAAGTTTCGTCGGTGGGGGCGGTTCGCCGCCCCTTTTCTTCCACTTTAGTTCAGGCGGCGTTATGTCAAGGAGTGAGTTTTTCCGTCTGGTTTTAGCCCCGACCGGACATGTCTGCATCATGGGGCTGATGAGCGATAGCTCACAACCGCCCAAGCAAAGTTTTCATGCTTCCGTAGAAGAAGCAGAAGGCACGATCAACGCCCTGTCGGAAGCTGGGCGCGAAGTCTACTTTGGTTGCGCCACATTCAAGGACCCTGCCGGTAAGCGTAGCGCGAAGAATGCCGAGGGTTATAAATCTTTTTACATGGATATCGACTGCGGCCCCGGCAAGCCGTATGAGAATCAGAAGGCAGGGATGCTTGCCCTGCAAACATTTCTAGAGGAGACTCGCCTCCCCTTACCCACGATCGTCAATTCAGGGCGTGGGCTCCATCTGTATTGGGCGCTCGAAACACCGCTGACCTATAATGATTGGAAGCCAGTAGCTGATGCTCTGAAGCGTACGTCTGAAAACTACAGCTTCGATGCTGATCCCGTGGTCACGGCTGATGGTGCGCGTATCCTGCGTGTGCCCGGCACATTCAACAACAAGGATCGCTCGAACCCCAAAGAAGTCCGCGCCATTAAGCTCGCGGAGCCTGTCGATCTACCCCAATTCAAATTGCTGATAGGACTCGTCGAAGCACGGGAAATGTCCGGGCGCGATGAGGCCATCATGAAGGCCGTCGTAGAGAAGGATATCGAGGCCAAGTTCTCGAAGATCGTAAAGAAAAGCCTGACCTACGAAGATGTGATCGAGACCGTAACCGACAAAGACGGGAAGCAGGTCAAGCAGAAGATCTCCCGTAGCATGGGGTGCGAACAGATCGCCATGGCCGCTCGTGATCATGAGGGTACTCCAGAACCAGTCTGGCGCAGTGTACTATCTATCGCTAGGCGTTGCGTGGATTGGGAGACTGCCATCCACAAGATCTCTAATCAGCACCCCGCCTATGACCCGGAAGATACGATCGCCAAGGCCGAGGGTACGCTAGAAGCCTTTCCGCATAAGTGCAGTACCTTTCAGGCGCATCAAGGGCGCGCCGCTATATGCTTGGGTTGCCCCCTGAGAGGCAAAATCAACAGTCCGATCGCTTTGGGGATCATCATCACTCCGGCTACTGCTACGGATAATCTCAAGGAACAGATCTGGCACAAGGGCCTCAAGGAGTTCGTAGATATCGAAATCCCTCTGGAATACCCCAAGCCGTGGCTTCGCCCCAAGAACGGCGGTGTCGCAATCAAAGGCAAGCTAGGGAAAAGCAAGGATGATGACGGTGAGGAAACGGGGGATGAAGACCTCGATGAGACCCTGATCTATCCCTATGACCTGTGGGTGCAGAAACGTATTAACGACCCCGAGCGGGACGAAATGATTCAGATCGCGCACATCCTACCGAAAGACGGCATGGATGAATTCACTGCGGCGCTGAGCCAGATCACCAAGAAGGATAAGTGTCAGGAGATTCTATCCAGTAAAGGTGTAGCCGAGATTGATCGGCGTATGGACCTAATTCGTCGATATATCAACGATTGGGTGCGGTTTCTACAGGAACAAGACAAAGCGGAGCAAGCGCGTATGCAATTCGGATGGCACGACAATGACACACGGTTCGTCATCGGCGGACGAGAAATCACCAATCAGGGCACAGTCGTTTATAGCCCACCCTCATCAGCGACCAAGGAGATCGCGCCTATCTACCGATCAGAGGGCCGACTGGACGCATGGAAGCAAGTTATCAACACGTACAACAAGCCGGGGAACGAGGCGCGAGCACTGGCTCTCTTTATGAGCTTCGGGTCTGCTCTATACAAGTTCGCAGGGCTCGGCAGTATGATCACGCACCTGACCAACACAGCATCAGGTGTAGGTAAGTCTACGGCGCAGATGGCGGCGAATAGCGTCTGGGGGCACCCGCAGGAAGCCCTGCTCAACGAAAATGACACTCCGCTCTCACGAGAGAGCCGCATCGGTGTACTGAACCACATCATCATGACCGTGGACGAAATCACCAACATCGAGCCAGAGCAGGCCAGTGACTTCGTGTTCCGCATATCCTTCAACAGAGGGCGTAACCGTATGCAGGCTCAGGTTAATGCGGAGCGTAAGAACAACGCCTCATGGGCTACGATGGTGCTGACCTCGGGGAACAACAGCCTCTACGATACGATCAAGTCGTTCAAGGCATCCTCAGACGGGGAACGGTATCGTATTCTTGAGATCGAGATTCAGAAGGATGAGACACTGACCAAGGAAGAATCTGACTATCTGTTCAACCACCTGCTCCTCGGCAACTACGGCCTTGCGGGTGAGGAGTTCATGAAGTTCGTGGTGCCCAATCTGGAATCCGTACTGCTTCGCAGAAACGAGATCAAGGTCCGTTTCGATAGAGAGGCTGAGTTCAGTCAGGAGCATCGCTTCTATTCAGCGGCTCTGTCCTGCGCCTTTACTGGGGCTGAGATCGCCAAGCAGTTGGGTCTGCATGATATCGACATTGAGCGCGTATGGAATTGGGCCTTGGAGCAGGTGAAGGATACGAAGGAAGTCATCGAGCAGGAGTCTAGCAACAACACCTACGAAGTCATCGGTGAATTCATCAACGAGCACCACAGGAACATCGTGGTCGTAGGGGGCAATCTAGACCCTGTGGACGGCGTATTAGCGGCATCGGTGCCACCTCAGTTAGCTACGGGTGAGTTGGTCGGGCGGTTCGAGCCAGACACCAAGATGCTCTACATCGCGTCGAATGTCCTGCGGAATTGGTGCAGCCTGCGGCGCTTGCCCTACGGCCCCTTCATCAACGGCCTGAGAGACGAGCAGGTGATCCTGCGCGATGAGCGGTGTCAGCTAGGTAAAGGCACCAAGCTCCCCGGCGGGTCTGTCCTCGCACATTGCTTCGACGCTACCCTGATCGGCCTGAATGAGAGCTCACTTCAGGAACATTGACAGCCTATAGACCGCCTCATAAACTACGCGCGGTCGAATCATTGTTCAATCCCCCCTTTTTATACCCCGCGCCTCACTCCCGCGGGGTTCTTTTTATTCTTCCGTATCACCTGTATTTTCCTTGAACTTACCTATCTCGCGTTCGAGGTCTTCAGGAGACACAGAGAGCTTCCAAGATTTCTCTACATCGTCCTTGAACTTCTTGTCCTGCATTAGGCCCTTGGAGAGCTCATTTACAGCAGTTCTAGCAAGTTCATTGCGATCCTTGATGCGGTCCCAGTAAAGTTTGCGCCTTTGCGCCTCAGTGAGATCCTGCCTGTTATCAAGCTGTTCGATCGCCTTTTCCAAAGCTGAAATCTTAGACCGATACTTAGCCGCCACTTTCGCCATACGGTAGCGTTGCATCACAACAGGATCATTGCGTAACTCATCAAACCGTTCTACGGAGTCATCCATTTCTCCGTGTGCCGCCGCATTGACTGACTTGAGCGTTTCATAGAGCGGCTTGGCCATATCGTAGAAGCGCGGCGTAGCTGAGATGTTTCTCGGATTGCTGAAGAATGCCTTAGCGCCGGGGTACACTTCCGTGAAGTCTTTGTTGAAAGGCAGTTCAAACAGACTGCGTTTGCCTGTATAGGCATCATGGATCATCGTCGCGGCCAGAGCAGAGTTATCCCAGATTGTAGTGAGATAGGAGCGCATAAAGCTGTCGAACTTATCTGGTGAGAAGTCTTCCGACAACCCATACTTCTTGAGTTGATCACGCAGAGCCTTACTAAAGATAGTCGCTCTCTTGTCCCTGTCTTCTGGCAGGAGCAACTGTTCCTGCGGGCTTTCAATCGGGAGGCCACTATGCAACTCGGTATTCGTCTGCATCTGCAACCAACCACGCACCGCGATACTGATCGGGTCAGCCAGACCCGGAGGAAGCAATGTATCTATCGCCATACCGTGAAATGCCTTGCTCGCTTCAGGCTTATCACTAACGCCCATCAGCATACGGGTCATGAGCTCAGGAACAAACTTGAACCAGAAGCCAATTTCCTGTGGTACAGGGATCTTGATTGCGCGCCCTTCATCATCAAATCCAGCAATGATGTTCTTGGACCACTCACCGATAGGCAGGTCCCGGTATCGCTTGTCACGTATGTTAGCGAGAGTAATAGCCACTACAGCACTCGCCGCAAGCGTAGCGCCAGCGACAAACCGATCACGCTGAGCCTTACCTTCCTTGGAGTCCTTACCGTGCCCTGTAGCAGAGCGAAGCATTTTATCCAGACCCACAAAATGCGCGTGAAGGAACGGAGTCTGCTTACCTGCTATACGCACGAGCTGACTAGAGCCCTTGGCCGCAAAGTCAGCAAAGTCCCGAGCCTTAACAGCGGCGATATCGTTAATCACCTGCGGATCAGTGATGCCATCCTTAGCCGCTTCCTTCTTAGCCGCCTCATAGACGATGGTACGCGTAGCGTCATCGAAAGAAGAGTGGACCTTATCAATGTACTGGAGCCACTTGTTATATTTCGGTGAGTCGCCAAGAGCCCGCGCGAAACGGTGCATGTTGGCGTCCATGTTAGCGAGCCCGCTGATTCCGTAGTACTGCAGATCCTTAGCCGACTTATCAAAACCCGCAGCCCGCTTGCCTATCTGATACAGGGCATCTGCAGGAGTCACAGGGCCGATCGCGCCTTTAGCTGTCGTAGTCAGCGTAGCGGCGAGAGGATCATGGATCATCGTCCTGTAGTAGTAAGCAGGGTTCAGGAACAGCGCCGTACGGCGAACCACATTAGCCGGGATCGCCACTAGATCAAGGAACGGGTTGCTGTACATATTCGCCATCGTCAGCGAACGGAATGCCTCTTCGTCCTTCACTTTATAGAGGAAGTCTTTACCAGCGGCGCGCGCCTTTACAGCATCCTTACCCTTGTATGTGGGTGCAACGCGCTCTGCCAACCCTACCCGTTCAAGCTGCTGGAAGGCTCTATACTTGACGTTGTTCATCATGGAGTTGGTGATCATCGACGTATAGTGCTGAGACAAGCTCTCAAAAACATTCACAGGGAATGCACTAGCCGCACCTGTCTTACCGAACAGCTTACCGACAGTCTTAGGACCACCACCGGGGAATGCAGGTGTCTCGTCGCGCTCTGCTAGGATATCTTCCATCGGCTTATACATGGGGATGTATGAGGGCCGCTCCGACCATTCTTCATACTTCTCAGGAGTGATCCAGTTGGTGTCACGCGCAAAACGTAGCAGCTCTTGGTTAGTCTCACCCCAACGATCCAGAATATCCTGCACTCCCGGTACGTGTTGAATCTCGTCATTAGCCCAGCGAATGTCTTCGCGGGTGACATTACGCTCACGACCAATGCCTCTTTCTTGATTAGTGATAAGCTCTTTAAGCCTATCCATTTCCGCCTTGGTGTCGGTCTGATTGCGCGTAGCTTCTGGCAACTGTTCGATTGCTCTTAGCTTAACCTTGGCTTCTTCGTATTCTTTGAGTTCCTGTTCACCCATCTTGATACGGAAGATATCCGCCATGACTTCGAGCGGTTCCTTTTTCTGCCCGTCATAGGAGACTTTGAGCGGTAGCTTAGCTGCATCTGCCATGATGCGATCGAGATTGGTACGAGTCGTCGGCTGAATACGCACAACACCCGTCTTAGGCTCAAGCACAGGCACACCATTGAACAGACCTTCCAGAGATAACTGATAGGCACTGTCGTATTGGTTCCGCAGATAGTCCACGCGAATGCCGGTATCAGGATCGTAGGTAGGCTCATTCTCGAGAGCTTTGGTCAGACCTGCAGACTCAGCGATCACCCGCCGCCGGAACTTGGCATACTCCTCAGACATAGCACTCGGATCACTAACCGCCAACGCCGCGCGCTTCAAAGTCTTAGCGATCGTCTTTAGGGTAGAGCTGCGATCAATCTTGGTTAGCGGGGGACGTTCTTCTTCCCCTTCAGGAGCACGCGAGTAGCGAATACCTTCAGCTTCAGTGCGCGGCACATTCTTACCCGCGATATGAACATTCTTGTCGCTAAAGATGACGTAGTTGTGGCCCGGACCCTGCCCTCCTTGGGTCGGGTACTTGATGCCTTTGATCCCTTGAGAGTCCAAATACTCAGATGCCGCCTTCTCTGCGTTAACGGCGCTCAAGTCATACAACTCTGGAATAGCATCGGTATCCCGTGCTTTACGCATCACATACCGATAGAAGTCTCTACCTGAGATGTCTTCCCAATTTGAATTAAGCGTATCGACAACGTCGTCAAGCACTCCTTCTTTTTCCAGCTTCTTCTTTACGCGATTAGCTACGCGCTGTACGTCAGGGCTTTGCTCAGACAGGGGTTTTTCCCAGTCGATAAGCTCATGGTCGAAGGCGTTGATGCCGAGTTTATAGAGTGTGGGTTCTGGTTGCTCGCCCGGAATATACTCAGCTCCGTGCTTTTCAAACGTGTCTATAAACTGTAATGCGAGGTCACGTTCTTTCTCTGCCTGTTTTATAAGATCTGGAAGATTTTTAGGTGTGGGCCACACTCCATTTAGGGCATCAGTGAATTCTTGCGCGTGCAAACCTATGCGCCGCCTAGCCTTAATAAAATCCCCCCGAGTTTCATGTAAAATCTCATAGGCATCGCTAAAAGCGGTCGCTTTGTCAGTGCCTACATCAAAATCTTTTTTATAGTCTTTAAGGTCTAATGCTCCAGTACCACGCTTAGCTTGCGCAGACAGGCGATCACGATATTCTTCAGCGATACCACGCCGACCGGACATGTAATGCCCCCAACCAATCATGTCGGTAAAGTGTTCAGCGTTTCTATCACCCGGCTCTAAGCCGCCTTCCCCAGTGCCGCGATACTTGAGCTGGAATTTTCTGAAGTCTTTAGGGGCACCATGCCAACGACTGCGCAACTCAAGGTGCGCCGCACCATAGGCCATATCTACGATATCTTGAGCAGACAGACGATCAACATTCTTGATACCGAGTTTGCGTAAGCCAGCTTTGAATGCAGCCAAGAGCTGACGGAACCAGACACTAAACCCAGAGTTCGGCTTCCATGCAGTGGGGTCAACGCCGTGGTTAACCGCTTCTTCTACAAAGTAAGCGATGTGTTCTGATTCATCACCACGAGAACGTTCAATAGCAGCGCGAGCAACGTCACCTTCAAGACCTTTATGCGTCTTGGCCCAATCGGCAACTTTAGCTGCGAGTCTAGAGCGCTGTTCTGTACCCAACAGTTTTTCCATACCGAGGTGATCACCCACCTCATGCAGCATCACCCCAAGTTCCCGCCCTTTAGGGATGTTTTCTACAACGAAATGCGCTTTGTTCCCCAGCACGAAACCTCTAGCATCGGGCTCAAGTTTTAACCCCGTAAGCCCTTTAGCTTCAGCATTCTTGCGTATATCACTGGCTATTCCGCGCAGGATATCTATATGCCGCTCACGAGATACAACACCACCACGAGGCAAGTAAGGATCATTAGGGTCTAGCTCTCCCGTGCGTTCAAAATGGTCAATAGCCCGCATAATAGCCGGGTAATCCCTATCCAGCTTTTCATAAACAGCCTCATTCAAATGATTCTGTGCATCTTCTACCGTGTCATGGATTTTTACGCTCCAAGCGGTAGGCTTATCACCAGTGATGTTCTTGATCGTCTCATGGATCATCTCCCGGCTAGTTGCTTCTTTTGGTTTCTCACCGCGGCTATAGAGGAACTCATCACCATCGTAGTCTTTTTTAGAAGGGGCAACGGCTTCTTCTGTCTCGCCAGCCTGCCTATCTGCTTCTGGAGTGATCGCGGTCTTTAGCTGATCGAAGAAAGCCTTGTCTGCAGCGCCGTCATCAAAGGCTCTTTTCCATGCAATCTGCGCTTCGCGCGGTAGGGCCTTATGGTCAGGATCGCCTTCACTACGCATGGCTTCCCACGCTTCGCGAGGGTTTTGCGGTTCTACCGCTGTGAGCTCTTCTTCCGTTTTAGGTGCTTCTTGTGCTCTAGTTATAGTAGCGCCGGGAGCGCTCTTACGTTCGCCTTCAGGCGTAAGATATTGGTATGGGGACAGCAGTGTATGTATAGAGAGCACGCCTTCACTACCTTCAGGAGAAGAAGTAGCCATCTTCGTAGGACCAAAATTGGGGTCATCAGGGTCACGCCATTCATACAACTGTGTGCCGTCTTTAAGCGTACCACCCAATTTCACGATCTCAACTCTATCACCCATATCGTTGGCGATAATATCTCCCGGTTGGAGCGAACGCGCTTCTTGCTGGATGGCCTCTACTTCTTTCGGGGCTTCGACTTCAGCAGCTTGCTCCCCTTGTCCGCTTGGTTCCACTCCTTGGCCACTGACTGCTTGATCCCCACCTTCTTCGCGAAAGACGGGTTGTGCGCCGCTGCCGCCATCAGGCGTGCTTGAGATTTGCTTGTTGAGGGCATCTATTTCTCCTGCTTGTTTTGTTGGTAACACCTCGTGCATAAGCCTTTCGCTAGGTGCTTTCGCTCCTTGCTGTGGCATTTCAAGCACACCTCGTGGTTCTTGGCCCATTTCCCTAGAGGTAAGTGATGGTGCTCTTTCGCGTGGGCGCTGCTGCTCAGAAGCTCCAAGTTTTCGGGTGAGTTGTTCAAGCCGTCCCCGTCCTTGTGGTGAACGTGCTCCGATTTCAGTAATGATCTCCCTAGCAACTGCTCCATAATCACCCGATGCTCGTACCGTTTCCCCGAGGGTGTCCAAATGACCCAATATGTCTTGTTGCAACTTTTGTGTAGGTATCGTTTGCCTAAGCAATTCTTGCGCCGGGTTTCGCCCCTCTTCTGTATAACTTCGGGCGACATCTTGTATCCTTTGGGTAAGGAGCTCCATCCCTCTTTGCGCTTCTGGGCTAAAGAGTTCTGTAGTTTTTCTTTGCGTTCCGAGGTCCACAGTTGGTGGCCTTTTTGGAATGATGTTCTGTTCGCCTTGCGCGCCATAAGCCTTCTGCTCTGTTGTTTTACTAGGCTTTATAATAGCATCAAAATGATTTGACAGTGCAGCCAGCTTCTCAGGCTCGATCTGCACGCGTGTCTTGTTTAGCTCATCGGAAATAGCTTCGATGTGCTCTGGGTTATTCATATCCAGCTTGGCGAGGCGCTTAGTCAGCGCGGCATTCGGTTTCAGCCCGAGAGCTTCTACAGGCCAAGGTGCGGCGGGAGCTTCGGGTGTAACAGCCTCAACCGGAGGCGGAGCTTCGGGTGTAACGACTGGAGCTTCGGGTGTAACGGCTTCCGGCGGCGCTTCGCCCGGCCAAGGCAACAACTCTGCTGACGGAGGAATACCCGGAGGAGTCGGAGCCTCACCTTTCTGTGCGGTACGGCGAAGCGCCGTAAGTCTTTTGTTCGCTTCTTTAAGCGCACCTTCAATGGGTGCAGCAACCTCTGGGTTACGGCGAGCCACCTCATTCTGTAGCTTGTCTTTATGGTGCGCGATGAAACCCTTCAACCCCTCGACCGTATTAGGGAACCCATCACCCGTAGGGTGCCAGTCAACAGGTTGAAGCAGGTTGATCTCGCCAGTCGGCGGTGCAGGCTCGGCTACGCCGGGAGTCTCAATATGCTCAGTACCCTGCGTTTGGTCAGCTCTTTGCCCTTCCGTACGCATTTCGGGCCATGTACGCTCCGCGTTCTCTTGGTTGATAGCGTCAACCTGTTGCTGCAGTCTCTGATCTTCTCTATATGCTCGCGCCGCGCCTTCTCTATAGCCTTTCTGTGCTTCCGCCGTTGCCGCGCGCCCGTGGAGAATACTCATAGGAGCACTGATAATCGCAGCGTCCTTAGCCATCTCTAGAGTTTCTTCAGGTGTAATCTGCGGTTGACCCAGCATGTGACGAGTTACCGCTTCCGTACCGGCCATAGCGGCAGTTCCGCCTACAACACCTGAGCCATAGCTCTTGACGATATTGCCAGCCAAAGACCCTACAGCTTTCTGCGCAGCTTCTGCACCTTCCTTTTCATAGATATCGACAATGGCTTTAGCAGACGGAGCCAGCACATTGAGGGGCAAGCCCTTGGTTACGAAGTTGGGGGCCAACTGAAAAATAGCGGTGCTGATTGCGGCCCCTGCGTACTTCTCTGGCAATGAGAGTTCCACACCGGATTCTTCGGCACGACGAGACAGATCGCCATAAAGCTGTGCAAACGTCAGCCCACCACTGATAGCCCTACCCGGAGCACCTGCCCTACTGACAATACCGGGAACACCCCACTCACCAGCAAACCCACCTAGAATATCTCCGGCACGCGTAAGCTGAGCGCCAGCGTAAGGTACGAATCCTTTCTGTTTTGCTTCGGCAATCTCAATGTCAGAGATAGGCTGATGAAGTTCCTTGGCCTTAGCTTCCGCAGGTTGTGTGACTTCCTTGATGGTCTGCGCTACACCCGGAGCAAACGGTTGAGCACTTTCTGAAGCGAAGCGTCCTACACTCCCGATCTCACGAGCAAAGCCAGCTCCTACAGCGGGAATGAACCCCTGCTTTTCAGGATCACGAGGTTGCGCGGCGAGTGCTGCTTTTTCCTCTTGGCGTTTAACCTGAGCCGCCTGCGCTGGAGTCAGCGCATATTTATAGGCGCGGGGGATTTCCTCGATCGAAGCGCGATCAAGCTGGTTCTCAGCGTTAAGCACTTCAGTGATAGGATCAAACGCTTCGTAGCGCGGCTCACGCTGCGCTTGCTTGAATTCAGGCGCTACCGGCTCGCGTGCAGCCGCGTGCCCATGAGGGATCGGCTTATGCTGGGGATGCTGCGCCCCCTGCGCCGCTTGGTAAGCTGCAATAGCTTGCTCGTCGGTATGGTCCTTATAGGCAAAGACAAACCCACCATTAGGTAATGGTACGGGCCTATACCCCGGAGGAATCGCGGTAGCTGAAGAAGGCGCTTGAGGTTGAGCAGTGTAGCTGTCTCCCCCGCCATATATTTGCCCTAAGCCAGAGTCATCAGCGGGTATTGATTGACCAGCGAGAAGGTTAGCCAATCCGTATTCTTCAGCCATATTTTATCCTCTAACGACCGCCTAGTGGGCCTCCGATGAATCCGTAAGCCTGCAGGGGATTATACGGTGCGGGATTAACTCCCTTCAACGCTGAAGGTGCGCGGGCCATTTCTGCATCGACCTGCCTTTCGGCTTCCAATCGAATACGGTCAGGGCTCCATGCTTCTTGCAATGCCTGAGAAGAACTAGCGATCTGCTGGGCGGCTTCTTTGATGCGCTGACTGCGTTCATTGGGATCGACAACATTACCGGCAGCGCCGCGTCCCGCGAGAATAGAAGCCACCTGCAGATCGGTGTAGCCCTTAGCCTTGAGCTTATCCATTTCAAGCTCACGTTCACGCTGCGCTTTAAGCGTAGCTGCCTGCTGTGCAAGGATTGAATTAACTGCGGACCGTTTATCCGCGTGCGCTTCCTTCTCTGCAGCCATCTGAAGTTGTAGTGTCTGCTTTTCGATATCGCCTTCTTCCTTGGCACCCTGCTGGTATCCGGCGAGACCGCCGATAAGCCCTTGGCCCACAGCTTGGCTCATGTACGGAGTTTGCGCACTAAGTAAATTGCCAATACCCGAGGCCAGAGCACCAATCCATTTATCTCTGGTCGCCCCCTGTTGCATCTTATCTAGTTTGCTCAGGAGATCGGGAGAAATAGAATAAGACGGTCCATATACATCCAGCAATTCATTAGATGCTTTCTTGACGGCATCGGTAGCTGATTTTTTCTGCGCTTGCGCCGCAGAGCTCCCCGGAGCCGGAGTGTGAAGATCAGGGCCATCCTGTCGAGGAATGCGCGTCTTGGGTACGTCTTTATACTGTACATGCTGGTTTACAGGCTCGCCTGTATCTTCGTCGTACTGGTCTTCAGCAAGCTGACGCTCGTCAGCGGCTTCGCTTTCTTCCTCTTCTTCAGGCGCATCGTATGAGCCCAATTCAGGAACCGCATAGCTACCATCTAGCCCGCTAAACCCACGTACTGATCCACCATGCGCAAGAGCAACCAAACCGCCCGTCGCAGCCTGCTGCATAGGCGTATTCTCAGGAGCCGCACCGATACCTGCGTTGCGCATAGGATCTTGCGCTGCCGCCGCTTGTAGCGCGTATTGATTGGGTCCCGCAGCGGCGATGCCGCTCTGCATGGGGGCGGGCTGGGCGGGAGGCTGAATACTCTGCAAAAGCTGCGCGATATGTTTCTGATATACCGTTTGCTGCGGAGCCTGAGCCTGCCCTGAACGCATCTGCTGCTGGTAGTTCGTAGCCATAGCCAAAGCGGTAGCTTCCGGGCTTTGCGGGTTCTGTTGAACCGCCTGTGATACCTGAGCCAACTGCTGCGGCGAGGCGCTCTTCAGGAAGTCAAAGATTGACGTAACCTGCTGGTTGTAAGAGTCGTCCGTAATTGCTGCGGTCATTAGTTCCACCCTTTAGATGCAATGCCTTTCTTCACAGTCTTACCGCCCTTGGCCTTATCCCATTCCTTATGCGCTTCGACCTCACCGCCATGCGCTTTACCGAACGGAGATGCCGGAGTAGACGTACCGAACGCGGTGTTGGTACCACCCGTAGAAGGCTGAGCATTGATCGCATTCAGCGCACCGCTATAGAGGCTGCTCGGGAAGTTGATGGCGTTCTGTGCGTTCTGTGTCTGCGTGTTGAGATACTGCTGCCCAAGATTCTGCCAAGCACTTGCACCCTGACCGAGAGCCCCGATGTTGGCGAGGTTAGTGGACGCCTGCGAAGCGCCTAGGGAACCCAGACCCCCAGCTCCTGTTAGCATCTGCCCATAGGCACCGAGATTTTGCTGGTTAGCTTGCAGACCTGCGCTTTGGTTAGCCAATCCGGCTTGCAGAGACGCCTGCTGGTTTGCCAGATTGATCTGATTTTGCGACTGAGCATTGAACTGCGCTGCAGCATTCTGAGCCACTTGGTTCTGTTGAGCCGCGGTAAGCTGACCACCATAATTGGTTTGTGCTGCCTGCAGAGCTTGAGTGACGTACTGAGACCGCTGAGTATTGAGCGCGTTTTGATTCGCCAGTGCGGTCTGCTGCGCCGCCGACAGATTAGCTTGCCCCGTGGTGAGCCCTGCGGCCTGATTGAGCTGCTGAGCGGTCATACCCGCCTGCTGATTCGCAAGGTTTGCCTGCATCGCCGCTGAGAGATTTGCCTGACCTGCCTGAAGTCCCTGACCCTGCGCCGTGTTGAACTGGCCGAGCCCTGTGGTGTAGGCATTCGAGAGCCCTTGTGCCGCGAGGTTCTGATTGGCAATGTTCTGGTTTAACTGTGCGTTCTGTTCAGCAAGGGTTTCCCTCGCGCCGCCAAAGGCGTGCTGCCCGGTTGCCTGACTGCGAAGCTGGTTCTGCTGTTGCGCAAACTGCCGGTTAGCTAACCCTTGCTGCGAAGCAATGACGCTTTGAATATAAGGGTCCATGTACTGTTGTACAGTGCCCGGAGCGTTCCAAGACTGAGGTCCCTGCATTTGAGCCGCGCGTGTACGCACAGCCTGCACATCTTGGGGTTGATTCATCTGGGCGGCTTGCGCCTGCGCCGCATCATAACTTTGCGCGCTGATATCTGCAGGGGCATTCATTAGGGAGGCTTGATACTGCGCCGCCTGCTCCTGCATAGCTTGCACCTGTTGCGGGGTATAATTGGTCATCCCCTGTAGGCCAGATAGGGCCTGATTATAGGCATTCGTCGCCTGCCCAAATTGAGACGGTAGTTGCTGCGCCTGTTGAATTTCGCCTACTGCTTGGTTGAACAGCGGGTTGGTTGACTCAAGTGCGCCGGTTTGCGGGTTTACCCGCGTGAAGGCGGTTTGCCCCATAGACTGATCGAGGAGCCCCTGCTGCGCCGTAGCGGTATTGTCCGTTTGCGTTTGCTGTTGGTTCTGGTAGTCGGTATACGCCTGACGGGTTTGAGTTAAGTAGTTATAGACGTTCTGGTCACTAGCACTGAGCGGTTTATTTGCGTCTACCCGTTTCTGAAGCTGAGCTAAATGATTAGCCTGCCCTGAAGAAATGTCTTTAGGTGCCGTAGAGCTACCAGAGGCGAACTTACGCACCCCCATGATGCCGCCTTCAGCAGCTTTTTGTGTAGGTTGAAAGGACGTACCCGCGCCGCCTGCCGTGGGGTTAAATTGGTTGGAACGCACCACATCCATAGGCGTAACACCCTGAGCGAGCAGGTTGTTATATGCGTTCATCATTCCCGCGTTGCTGCGGAGGATATTGGTGACCGGACCCGGATTGTTTTGAGTACCTAGCATAAGCGCTTGGTACGTGGGATTTTGCCACGGTGATTGATTGACCGTGGTTGTTGAAGTAGTACTTGCTGGTACGCCGCCGCCCATAATGGCACCTCTACAGATCTTTGCCTACGATTGTGTATTTCGGCTCCATTCCATAGCGCGACCATAGACGAACTATGGATTCTCTTGCTGCGCCTTCCAGATGGGTTGCCCCGTTAGCTTTAATTATAGCCTCAAACTGCGCCCAGTTTTCTCTACTCGCTATGTGTCGACCACCGATAGCCGCAACAAATGCAACACGCGCATGAGGCCGATTAAAATAAGACACTAAAAGCGCCCCGTGAACTAAGTTCTGATCATCTACACCGACAATGAGTGACCATTGCCCAAGGGTAGCGTAGACCCGTGCATCATCTACTGTGTAATCGCCATGCGCATAGTGCAAGGCATCGTCTATAAATCGTTCAACCTGCGGCCAGACTTGGTTTACATACTCCAGCGGAACCTGCTGAACATTAAGCAGCGTCACGCTTCACCGCTCCTAACCCGTGTCGGCCTACCGCATTGTGTTTCACTTCTTCCATGAGCCTGCGGAGGAATTCCGCGCCCGCCTTAGATGACCCGTTGCCTAGTGCGCTGACTACGTCCGCCGGGATGATGTACGCGCCATTCTTTAGTGGTACTTGCCCGCCGTGGGCCATACCCGGTGCTTTTTGTTGCCCGATGGAAGCGAGCCCGCTAAGGGGCGCTGCGGGAGCCGACGTATTGACTTGGCTTGCTGTCATGGCTGGAGAAAGCCCCGGAGCGAGCGTAGGGACATTTGGCGTGGACTTAGGAGGACCTTTCATCATTTGACTAGCCCCATAACCTACCGCGCCTACTGTACCTGCGCCTAGTGCACCTGCCGTTAGCGCACCTGCTGTGGTTGCCGCTGCGGTTCCCGCTACTCCTGTGCCCGCTGCGACTGTGCCTCCTACTGCCGCCATAACTGATTCAGGCAAAATAGCTACTCCAATAGAAACAACCAAAGTCATGTCACTACTCCCAGCAATTTAGTGGCTTCGTACTCAGCCATAGTCTCGAATCCCAGCGCGTCCTTAACCTTCTTATCGTCCTGCTCTGCACAGTGATGCACAGTGACCCATTCGCATTCTTCAAGGACGGCGACCACTCGTTGCGTACCTGCTTTAGTCACCATTACTTCGGGCGCGCGCACGATATGCTCTATGCGATCTTGGTCATAGAAAGCTATAACCCCCCGTAGCGCCACGGCAATATGATCCGTCTTGTGAACCATCGTGGTAAAAATAGATCCAGCAGGCACCACAATCCGACGAGCGTACAGGTCAGGAGTATGATAATGGGTAAGAGGAGTATCAACAGGAGCCAGCTCGCCTCGTTCGATAGCGGCGTCAATCGCATGACGAAACTCGTCAATACTAACCTGCTGCGATTCCTGAACTTCCTGCATGTCCTTTTCTTACCAAGAGTTTTTCTGCGGCTAGTTTACCTGCACCCTGCTTTATCTGCTCTTTCTTACCGTGCGCTGCCTGCCGCACCATGGGGAGAAGCTGATCAAGGAGTCGCTTACCCTCTTCAGGATCGCCACCACCAATGAGGCTGACAAGTTCTGGAGGCACAACAAACTCACCATCTGCCAGACGTACTTCTTCCTGCCCATCAATGTTGGCAGGAATGTCATCGCTCATTCCATCGCCGGGGCCGTCGAGGAAACCGCCTTTATCGTAGGTTGAGCCACCTTCAGCGAAGCTCGCCCCGTGCGCGAGAGTGTTAATGACTCCGGTGTTTCCTGCAGCAGCATAAGGCTGCGCGCTCGCGATGCGAGACTGAGGGTAAAAATCTTGAGGGCTAAAGGGGTTTGTGTTCATGTACCCGCCAGTAGCGAAACCCTGCCCGCTCAGTTTCTGCTGCACACCCTGTGCGATCCCCTGTAGGTTCTGTAAAGCGGGGTCGAGATTGTCCTGCACATCAGAGTTTTCAAACTGCGACACATACTTCGGAGGGACAGTGGTGTGTATTGGCACTCCACCTACCGTACGCGACATTTCGATCGGCCCGCCCGCGGCCTTACCGTAGATTAGATTGCCAAAATAGTCACGCTGCTGGTTAGGGTCGGTAGAAGTGCCCGCGGTCCCAGAAGGAAGGGGGAAGCCCAGACTCGCGAAGTACTGCCGCTGTTCAGCATCTGCTTTTGCCTGCTGTAGCTTTTGATTACGTAGCTGCGTAGCGCCTGTGCTGGCTTGCTCCATTGTGCCCTGCGCCGTAGCGCCTAGCATCGTGCCTAACCCTACAGGCTGCATAAGGTATTCCATACCCGGCTTGGTGAGCATGGCTGAGCCTTGCTGTGCCAGATTAGAGCCGTACTGATCCCATACCGATGGATTGTCTAGTTCTATAGAAGCGCCTGCGGTTTTTTCTGCTGCGCTAGCGACTGGTCCGCCCGGAATATCAGCAGCGCCAAACCCTCCCATACCCCCACTAATCGCGCCTCCGACAGCGCCGGGACCAAAACCTTTACCCTGTGCAGAGCTCAATGCTCCACCAGCCAGAGCGCTTGTACCTGCGCCGACAATAGTGCTACCAATAGCCCCAAATGCAGGAGCCGCCGCGCCGCCAGTCAAAGCACCCGCAATACCTAAACCTAAAGAGGTCAAGATATCTGTCCAGTTAAAGGCTTCAGGAAGCCCCGTCTTGGGGTTGGTCGTAACAGGACCTAATAGCGCTTCGAGACCCGCGAGCTCATCTTTCTTTACATGAAGAAGAGTGTCATCCCCATTACGCCCGAGAGCCGCGATGCCTTTAGATGTGGTGTGGTACATGCTCGCTCCTACGGAGGCGTTATGTGAAGAATGTTGGTGGCAGGGTCACGCCAGACTTGGTTTTTAGCCAGACCCGTCGCGCTGGTCGGAAGCTCCGCAAGGATGAACACATTTTCATCGACCATCTCGGCAGACTGTACGGATAATGCGAGCTTACCCTCTCTATCTGTAATTGTAACAGCAGTGCCGCGGATATCACCGGGGTTTTGAGTCTGCTGAATCCAGAAATTGAGCAGTCGAACCAAATTGTTCAGATACTGCACGTCATATTCCATCGGCGGCAGTGGGAGGACCGGGGCCGCGGTACGGTTAGCATTAGCCATTACTTTCTCCCATCCGGCTGCAGCTCAAGACGGGGCGTACCCATCTGCCACTTAACACCAAGGTCCGTACTCTCAACACGGAACGAGAGCTGCCTGCCTCTGATACGCACCCAGATCATTTGTGTGTAATCGTAGACCTGCGTGGTGATTTCTTTACCAGCAACAGCGCCTGAAATGTTCTGCGCCGATGTAGTACCCGCAACGCCTTGACCCGGATAGTTCCGCGCTTTGACTGTCATGGTTACTGACGGTGTGGCGTTCACAGACCCAATGAAGTCCATGTCAGGAATAATGCGCTTGACGAAGCTGAACTGATAACCGCCTTCTCCGATGTCGAAGTCAGAAGTTTCAATGTAAGCGTCAATCGCCGCCGGAGGGTTTACAGACCCATCATCACATCCCGTTTCATGCTGCACTGTGATGTTGTTCACCGCGGCGACTGGATTTCCAATGATGTGCGAGTCATACCATGCGGAGCGTTCAACAACCCCTAACCCATCCACATCCCAAATGCCGTAGTACCAGAGCTTTTCAAGGTAGTTATAGACGACGTACTTGTCGTTGATAACGGAACCCGCTGATGGGTAGTGCCACCAGACTTCGTTGTATTTTTCGTTCGTGCCACAGTAGACCAGCTCGAGCTGATCCGCATTGATATCATCAAAGACATACTGACGAAGTGCGCAAGGCAGTGTATCCACACGCCCAGAGTACGCATAGAACTTGTCTTGGCCCATCCAGTAGGTGATGCCGTTGGTTGATACCGCGGCATTTTGACTGACGATCGTGATGTCAACAGAAATTGGATTGAACCCATACACATAAGGCGCGCCCAGATACTGCTGGGAGTAGAGGGCCGTATCCGTGAAGACAAGGATTTCCTGACGAGTTTTGACTGCCGCAATGATACGGCTTCCGTAGGTCAGGCGGTATGAGCCTGCCGTGTTCGTCACTGTGGGATACCACACCTGCGGTTGTTCCTGATCACACCATGAAATAAACATGGGGTCCTGAGTCAGACTTCCTGAAACGGCGTCGTTGCATCCATAAGAAATTACATGGCGTTCGTCTGTTGTTAGAACGATTGCAGACACGACAGGAATTGCAGGATCGTAGACCACACCAGAACCATAGCCTGTAGCAATCGTAGCCGCACAGTTAAAGATATCGCCACCGGCGTAGGTTACGCCTGTAGTACCCGCCAACGTGTTCCATTGAGTCTGCGTGGTAGACCCCAAAGAGCGAATAGCATAAGTGTTACCTACGACGATGTCACCTAGAGTGACGTTAGAAAACGTCGTGCTGGTCATGTTGATACCGCGCCCAGTCACCTGCCCCGCGGCGTTTAAGCTCGTAGCGGCGTTCCAGTAATAAAGACCACCGTTTCTTGGGTTGAAGAACAGATCCTGACCAAAGTTACTGGCGCTCCAAAGGCGAAGCTCTTCTGCAAACCCCCCTCCGGAATAACCTGTGCCCCAGCCGCGCGAACCCGCGCTGTAGACAACACCATTAACCCCAATGCCTACCATGTGCCCAGTTGCATTGCCTGAGATACCGCGCGTTACGCCAGTCAGAGTATTGCTGGTCTTGCCAGAGTACTGAATGATCTCAGACTCGATGATGGCATAGCCGGAAGAAGCAAAGGAAGACGCATCCACGACAGGGATAGTCGTTACGGAAGAGTTAATGGTGGAAGACAGAGTCGTAGCACCTGCACCCAGAGGAAGCCCTACCCAAACCCCAGAACCCCAACCACTCAAAGTTTCGGTGTAGGGAAGACCCGTGTAAATCTGATAGGCCGCTGTGACCGTACCGCCGCCATTGGTCGATGAAGTAGACTGCACCCCACAGTCAAAGCAAATGTACGACCCGCCAGCATCTTGAATCTGGAATTCTTTATTAAGCTGCGCTGCTGTATACGGACCAAAAGCGGTCGCCCCACTGAACGTAACAAAATCGCCGGGGGTAGCACCATTACCGGGATCATTCACCACCATCCAAGAGCTACTAACTACCGCACCTGAAGAATGTGCCGCCGCCGTGGTGCCGTTGTACCCGCGAATACAACCAGAAAGCGTCGTACCACCGGCGTAGGAAACGTAAATCTGCTCCGAGCCAATCAGAATGACAAATGGAGAGATAAAGTCGAACGACGTACCTGATGCGACGAAAATGGTCGTATCCGTAGCACCAATGTTTGAGGCCAGCGTAGAGTAGATAGGATAGAACGGATTGCTGAGACCCGTGTCCGTCTGCCTAATTGGCGTGATATCGAAGTAGGTGTTACCCGTAAGAATGTAGTATTTGAGATTGGTCCCTACACCCAACAGGTAATAGCCGGACAGCGAAACCCACTCAGCAAAATGTTTGCATGTGCCTACATAGCTTCCTGAACCATACGGCACCCAACCCCCCAGTTTTTCTGGAAGGCCCGAGCGAAAACGCACTTTGTCGCAGGCGTACCAACCACCTTCACCCGAATAAGACGTGCCTTCTCTGTTGCATCCAGGGCGGAGCTGGAGGACCTGAAGCTGTTGCTGTGCCATATTATTCCCACTTCCCCTCAGGGCATTTGGATTTCTCGAACTTTACCTTGAGCTTCATGTAGCACCCACACTGGGTACATTGAGCTTGCTCTTTTTTGAAAAATTCGCAAGGTTTGCAGACATCGTAACGAGCTTGGGCTTTAGGTTTGTCAACGAACATTAGCTTACTTCGTAGTCAGGGTAGCCTTCAGGAGCTTCAGGATCGTAGAAGCCATCTCTTTCTGCGTCATAAAAGAACCCACGCCGGGCGTATTGATTCCTAAAATTATGGTTTATTGAAGTCTGTTTCCAGTTGGTTTCATGGCTAAAGAGAGACTTGCAGAACTCGATTCCTAGCGGTTCAGACTCAGGAAAAGGCAGATCATTGAGCACCTCGTTATTCACGACGATGACCATTTTAACCATGCTGTTTTCATCTAACTCTGCGAAATGGGACATACCTTCCTCTTAGAACGTAATTGTGCCGGAGCCGTTGAACGTGTACCAATAGTACCCGCCGGATTGCACAATAGATGGGGAGCCCGTAGTAGGGCACTGGGGGAATGAATCTGGGGTACGGATGATAACGATACCAGAAGAACCGCCACCACCCGTATTAGGGCCAACACCCGCGCCATTAGCACCAATGTTACAGTTCACGCCGGGCCTACAAATAAAAGGTTGTCCACCCGTACCGCCACCATAGTAGATAGCTGATCCTGCATAGTTAAACGAAGACGTAACGCCGTTGCCCCCGGCACCCGATCCGTAGGATATGTTAGCCGAACCGCCCGGACTGCCTAGCCCTCCGCCTCCGCCACCTAAAGAGTCCTGATTAGGAAATCCGCCCCAGATACTAGCGCCGCCGCCGTAGCCATAATACCCAGTACCCGGAGAACACGCCCCAGCTTCATAAGCTACAACAGCCCCAGCACCACATGCTCCGTTACCCGGAGTGGCGCAATAAGAAGCGTAGTACGAAGGCCCCGTACCGCCCGCTATGGCCGTAGCGCCCCAGCTTATGCTGGAAGACGCACCTGCTCCACCCACAACAACCGTGTAGGTGCCTGAAAGCGCTGTAGCCTGCGCTCCCGTATTTTGCCCGATCATCTGACCGCCGCCCGCGCCCGCGCTATTCCCACCGCCGCCCATCATAAAATAGTAGGCGCTATTTGCTGCGTATTTTTTACCCCAGAAATTGGCGGGCATTGTGATCTGCCCGGACGGAACTTGGGCCAGCGTGCGAACTTTTGAGTCGTTTAAAGAGACCTGAGTCGTAGCAGTCTGTAGGATCTCAAGATTGATGGACTGCCCGGTGACGGAGCCGCCAAGAGAGATCGGCCCTGAGCTATTCATCGTCATTAGCGGGCCTCCAGTTCCTCGATCTTGGTGGAGAGTTCTTTAATGGCTTCGATCAGCAGTGGAATGAGTTTGTCGTACTGCACGCCAAGGAAACCATCAGGCTTCTGCGCTACCGCTTCGGGTACGACTTTCTGCACCTGTTGAGCGATCACACCCACATCATGCTTACGTAGGAAGAACTTATCTTCGCCGCCATTACGGCGCAGGAACTCATCGTTCCAGTTGAACTCTATTCCGTCGAGAGACTTAACCTTGTCTAGCGGGCTGGTGATCTTCTTCTGGTCGTTTTTGAGGCGTGAGTCTGAAGTGTAGTATGCGGTCACATTGCCCGTTGCTCGAACGTCGCCTGAAGAACCTGAGGCCGCGGTTCCTACACCCACGCTGGTCGTGGTGACATTACCGCCTGAGACGACGTTGGTCGCATTGGTCGCGCTACTTGCGCTGCTAACACTTTGGCTTCCAATGTTAGATGAGGTGATGAAAGTTCCACCGCCAGAAGGATAGATGGCATATCCCGCGGTTCCCGAGATACTGATCCCCCAAGTGCCCGAGGCGCCTACACCCAAATTAGTGGGGGCATACGAATTGAAGTTGCTTGCATTGAGGACTGTGTACCCACCGCGCGTCAGCGTACCATCGACTTCAAGATTACCTGTGATCGTGCCGCCCGTAGTTGGCAGTGCGTCGCCTGATGCCGAGTAAAAGTTGGTCCCGTCTGAATAGACAATCGCAGCTAAACCGGGCATGACTGTATAAGAGTCGCCCAAAGCCGTCGTTTGAATATCCACATCCTGTGTGGAGTTGTTGGAGACGATATAAACTTTTGACGTTGTCGGGGCAAAAACTACACGCGGTGCGCTAGGCGTACCCGTTACGTTAATGATCATCTGCCTAGCTTGGTCAGACGCTCCGTTCAGAGAAATCAACGTGACGTTCGCTGCGGTGACATCCACCGATACAAGTCCCGCAATGGATTCCTCGATCAGCGTACCGATGTTGGTGTCGGTTGTGGTGCCCCACGTATTGGCCTGTTCACCGTTACCGATGAGCTCGAAACGCAGGTTGGAAGAATAAGTTGATGACATCTGTTAATCCTCGCTCAAATAGAGCTTGCGTTCCGCTTCGCGGCGTCTGGTTAAACCCTTGTTAGGTTGTCCGTTAGTTTTGTTCCACATGAGGATGGCATTAGCTGCTCCCGCATGATCACCGATAATGTGTTTCCTAAGCGCTGTAGAGCCTTTGAGCGCTCCCATGCCGATATTGTACCCTAGAGATAACAAAGCATCGAATTGGTCCTGCGTCGTAGGCGCGCCGTCTAAAAAATCATTAAGCTGTTTCACTCTGATCTCAATGTCCTTATCGAAACGAGCATCGGCTTGGTCCTGCGTCCAATGTGTTCGCGCAGAAATATCGGGGCCTGTAGCGCCCCAGCCGCATGTCCAAATGCCTCGCTGATCCCGGTACGCGGTCAGCTTGCAGCTTTCAAAGCTCTTGATCAGATCTTCGCCCTTGCGTCCTATGTCCATCTAAGTTTCCGTCAATGTCATATCGGCACGATGCTCCCGCAATCAGTCCTTTGTCAAAGCTCAAGTAGATCAACTGCCCGGAGGGTGTGCAATTAAGGTAGTTCGTTACCGTAGCGCAGCCCGGCAAGCTACATAACCCCGCAATAACTGCTCCCCGCCAGCATCGTAGACAATCTTGTCGCCTTGAATGTCGAGATAGGCTTTCTGCGGTACGGGCTTTATATCCAGCTTCGGACAGTTCTGCTCGGGCAGTTTCAGGTTCGGTGCTACAGGCGCGCTGACGCACCCAGAGAGGAGCAAAAAACCCAATAAGCGAATCATTCCCGGCCTTCCTTCAAAATCTCTTCCAAAGGTTTGGAACTATCTACCCCCTGAACGGCCTGCCCCTTGCTCCCCTTGATGAGATAGAGGTTGACGGAGATCGCAGTGACACATAGCCCCACCAGAATTTGCTTTGCCGTTCCTTCCGGCATAGAGAGCACATAGGTCAGCACCGGGGCAAGTACCGCGAGGATGTTAGTCCCCGTGTCCGTAGAAAGATTAAGGTCGTCTTTCAGGCTCATGCTTTGGCCTTCAGATACTGTACCGCAGCTTCTACTGCGAAGTTGGCACCGGACTTGGTCAGGTTCAACCCGATGATTTCAAGTTCAGCAAGAACGCCCTGTTTCTTTTCAAGGCCGGAGATTTCTTTATCCGCCCAGCGCTCTACAGCAGCCAGCACGCGTTCAAAAACGTCGGAGCCAAGAATGAGATCAACAACCTGCTTGAGAAGAAAAAGTACGATTGGGTTCATGGTGTCACCTATTGTTTGTCAAAAATGTTTACCCAATTTGGCGTCTGGGCATCGTCTACAGGAGTCCAATTCGCGGTCTGAGTATCATTGATCGCCTGCCAGTTTGCGTTCTGATGGTCGGGGATCTTAATCCAGCCGTGAAGTTCTAGGTGCGTATTGATCGCAAAGGCTTCATTCTCAGCAACAACAAACTGGGCTGTGATCGTCGGCGTGTCTAGCGCGTTGAAAACCTCATACTGATGGAACGTAAACCCTGAATTGGCCACGCTCGAATCCGCAAGGCTCGTATTCTCGTTGATGGTGAACAACACCACAACACCCGCTTGATAGGCATCGAGTGAAGCCAGCGCTTCCGTTACCGACCCTTTGAACTGCGCGGTGATAGTGATGGTGTCCGCGAGATTGATGCTCTCTGTTATGGACTGCGGGTACTGCGCCGTGATGGTCGGCGTGTCCTTGGAAGTAAACGCTTCCGTGATACCAAAGTACAGCACACCTGTGAATGAGAAGGTGTCCGCCAGAGTGATGTTTTCCGTCTGCGATTGGTTGAATGCAGAAACCTGCGTGCTGGAGTCGGCAAGTGTGACGTTCTCGGTACGAGAAACGGGGAAAGCCGCGGACGCGGTTTGGGTATCCGTCAGAGTGACGGGCTCCGTTAAAGACTGCAGGAAAGCCGAGTTGACCGTCTCGATGTCAATCGTAGAGAAGACCGCATCCACGTTCCCGAAGTAGAAAACGTCCTGCTGCGCGTTGGTGTCGTTTACGGTGATGGTCTCAGTGACCGAGAGCGAAGCGGTCGAAGTCGCTACGTATGAATCTGCAAGCCCTATGTTCTCGTTGCGCGTGAGCGCGTAGAAGTTACCCGATTGACCAGCAAACGGTGCTTGCGATATGGCGTAGCGACCAAACATTTAGCCTGTCTTCCAAGGTAGAGGCGGCTGCACGACTACAGGATGCTCCTGTGTCTCAATCTGCGCGTTGATAGATGCGTACACAGTTTGAATGATATCAGGCCCCAGCGCGGCCTGCGTCCACGCTACAACTTCGGCTTCGGTGAGCTGGTTGTAGGGGATATAGTCCGGCTTGTTTGGATCAATGACGAAGGTTGCCGTGTTGGCCTCGGAGCCTGTATACGATCCATCCGTGCCTTGGCAGAGCCAATGGCTGGTCACCACATAATTCATCAGACCGTCTACCTGCGGCACACAATCCATCGCGGTGATCGTCCAAGCGTAGATGTTGCTCACGGGGTTACTTCAACCCAAGAAGTGGTGGCCTCGTCCCATTTGTAGAGTTTGCCGTCAGCGGGATAAGGCACCGGGGATTCCCACAGCAGTGTAAGAGGACTCAGCACCCAGCTCGGATAGGGCTGCGGCGGGTAGAAAGCGTCAATGGACGCATCGTAATTGAACCCAATCCCCGCATAGTTACCACGCAGCGCTTCACCGCCATCCGGCTGCCCGTCAGGCCCATAGTGAACATTGCCGCGAGTGTTGTATGAGGTCTGTATCCACTGCCCCGGAGAAGAGTCCACGAACGTATCGAAAAAACCCGCTTCAGCGACAATAACTTGGATAACTTTGCCATCAAGGACTTTTGCGAAATGACTCATGCTGTGTAACTCCCAGAGGAGGTGAATTTGATGATGGTGTTTGAGCCGGATGTTGTGATTGTTGGTGATCCCGTAGTTGTACCGGAATAAGCCGCTGTTGGAACAGAAAGAATCACCACTCCTGAACCACCATTTGCACCAGTGACATTACCCCTGCTTCCTCCGGCGCCCCCTCCAGTATTAACTGTTCCAGCAGTTCCTGTAGTCGACGTTGACGCATTGCCCCCGCCGCCAGAACCTCCAGTTCCTGCCGTGACAGAGCCACCACCACCACCACCTCCAGCATAATAAACGGACGATCCCGTTATTGATGATGCAACGCCTATGCCGCCATTGCCACCAATGCCGTTATCGTTGCCGCTGTTGGAGCCAACTGCGCCAGCGCCACCACCTCCACCAGCCTGAAGAGAAGTCGTTGATTGTCCAGTACCTCCAGCAAATCCTTGTCCTGAAGTACCGGAGCCACCAGCGGATAAATTCCCCCCTCCACCAGATCCACCATTAGCACCAGTTCGACTTTGCCGAGCTCCACCACCACCGCCTATGGCTGTAAGCGAGTTAAAAACAGAGTTTCCTCCTGATCCACCCTGATCGACCCCTGTATTGCCGGCCCCTCCAGCCCCTACAGTGATTGAATAAACCGTTCCTACAGTGAGATTTGCTGTTCCAGATAATAGGCCACCAGCACCGCCACCGCCACCAGCAGAGTCAACAGTGATAAACGGATTTGCACCACCACCACCACCAGCGGCTATAAGATAAGAGGCTGAAACAATAGGCGCGGTTGAAGAAGCATACCAAGTAGCGCCGCTCCAAGTCTCGATAGTATTTTGCCCTGTGTTGTACCCCGTAGTTCCCGTAGCAGGGGACGCAGGTCTAGTCGCAGTAGTCCAAGTAGGCAACCCAAGCGGTACGCCAAAAGAAACAGCGGAGGATGAAGCCGTGATGACATCAGCAGTCGTAGCTCCAGCGTTACCGACACCCAAGCGCACCGTGCCGTCCGGGGATGCAGGCTGATAGAGGGTGAAATTGTTGGTGGCCGTTACGGATTGCCCTACTTGATGGGCGTTACTTTTAACTACCGACATGGCTTTACCTACGGAATGGTTTTAAGGAACGCATCTACTTCTTCCTGCGTCATCACATTCCCATCAGGGTCTTGGAGTTCGACGCCTTCGGAGACTTCTCGCTTGAAGGTTTGGAGATCGCTGTTGGCGGGGTCGAATGGAACTAGCCAAATCTTTCCGTCGTCCTCCACAAGCAACACACCAGTCGCTGGCGCTGATTCAGTCGGAGAAGTATTTTTTTGTTGTTGGTATTTCATAGCTCACACGATGCTTGGTAAAAGATATAAGCTCGGGCATACGGGTAGGTTGAGTAAGCAACTATGTTTAAGGTAGCAATAAATCCCCCGGAATAAGTGCTGACTATGCTGGCTCCAGATACGTTATCTAGGTATGTATACGTAACAGCTACTGTGGGTACAGCCCGTTTTGGCGTATGAAACTGGGCGCTATTATTACCTGCTGCGGTGTAACTACCTGCCGCCCAAATAGCGTTTACCCAAAACGGGATAACGTCTGATTCGTAATACCTCTGACACAACGCCAACTCAGTGCCGTAAAGACGGTTCTCAAACGGTGTAGCCGTAGCGCCTTTTTCTAGCTGGACTCCGGTGATGTAGAAGGTTGCGCCGTTGGTTCCGACTACAGATTGTGTTCCAGTGACACCGTAATATGTTCCAGCAGCCCAAGCATTTGCTGTGCCTCTATAATTTGACCCACAACCAATGTCAAAAACTAACAGAAGTCCAATGCCATTTGTAGTAAGCCAAGTACCAGAAGTGTCACCGGGAATAGTGATTGAAACAGTTGTCCACGTATTGGCGGAAGAAATCGTGTATGAAAACGGGTACGACCTGTTAAACGAACCGTTTGTTATTGCACCGCCAAATGTTCCTGTGAGACTTGAATAAACTAAAAAGGATAAAGTAATGGATTTCGCGCTTGCGGTTCCCCATGACAAATCAGCGCAATTAAGTCCCTCTACTAATTGACCAAAATCAAAAAATTCTGATGCCGTAGCAGAATACGCAGATAGAGACGTAACACCTAAATATTTAGAAAACCCTGCTGGTGGGGTGACTGATCCTGCATTTTGCTGAACAGAAATTTTAGATGCCTGTGATACAGCAAAACTCCAGCGATCAAGAATGTAAGTGCCGCCGGCACCCGGAGTAACCGCCGCCCCAGCATTCCGCTGGTCAATCATCATCGCGCCGTTGATGATCTTGTTTCTATTGCCAGCAAGCTGCGTTGACGTTGGGCCTGATGTGGCTTCGATTGAATTTGCCCCCGCCGCTGTCAGCGTCTTGTTCGTCAGCGTCTGAGCTTGAGTATTCAGCGTAGCCGTGTCCGTTGCCGCAGGGATAGTGACCGTGACAGCAGAGGCCGTATCTGGCGTTGAGATCGTTACCGATCCGTTGCTGGGGGTGTTGAGCTTGATGTTGCCGGACATGGGTTAGCCTTCGTAAAGAATGTTGACTGAGCCAGCGGTAAATGCACCGGAAGATACTGAAATTTGAATACGGTCTAGAGTACCAGAAAGAGCAATTTGTCCAGCAATTACAAAAGCAAATGGGATTGACGTGTTCCACACACTCCCAGCAGCAACCCATGTATTAGTGCTTGAATTTTGTAAAGTAAAAGTTATTGATCCCCATGAAGCCGCACTTGCCCCAAAAAGAATTCCATTGGTTGTATTTACTATCGTAGCTCCAGATCCATATCCAGCATTGTACCCCGTACTTACATAGCTTCCAGAGCCTACCTGAATAAAAGGAGCCGCTCCACTAGAGACAACGCCATTATTTTGTATAGTAATCCTCTTAACCCAACTTGGAATACCAGTAAACCCTACAGCCGTTCCTGATGTAGTGGCTTGAGCCGTACCAGAAGTGATTACACCACCGTTAAAAGTAGTTACACCAAGCGTTGCTCCTGTAATTGCTGGGCTAGTTAAAGTCTTATTCGTCAGCGTCTGAGAGTCAGTCGTGCCCACACCAGATCCAGCGACATTGTCCGTACCGCCAGCAGGATAGGTAACACCCGTAGTCCCGTTGATCGTAATCGTCATACCACCACCCAAACTGAGCCTGAACTGACCGTGACCGTAATCCCCGAAGCGACCGCGATGGGGCCGGGAGAGATGGCGTTATCCGTTGATGCGATTGTGTAGTTCGCCGTGACCGTCTGAGCGGTCACCAACAGGCCATTAGAAGCCCGGATCTGCGGAGCCGTACCGTTAAGACTTGCATCCTGAATGACAGAGCGCGTAGCAGGATAGTCACACCAGACATTGATTGTGTTACCAGCGAAGCTAATCAGCGCGGTCGTATTGGAGGAATTGGAGAGGACCGTATCCCGCGATAGCGTCCCGGCGCCGACAGTGCCGAGTCCTACTTCCCAGACATTCGCAGTGGAATCGAAGATCGTGTAATAGGTGGTGTTCCCGTTACCGATTCCGGTGCTGAAGGTTTTGTACCCCGTGACCGCGCCCGACAGGGTAAGTGTTCCCGTACCCGCTGTTGTCGAACTTTCCTGCACACGGTCAGCAAGGACGAAAGCCATGGCCTATTCCTGAGAATGTATAAAAGTAAAATGCTCTGCTTCTGCCCTTTTCCTAGCAGCTATGGCATCTTTGATATCGAGGTAAGACCCAAAATACATGCTTCGCCCTTTATGTTTAAGTCGGACTATCCATCTACTGTTCTTAGGGTTCCATATAACACCTTTGTACCCAGAGGTGTTGTTTTTTCCTACCGCCCTATTTTGGTTGTTATCGCTAGCGTTGTTATACGCTATCCGTAAATTGCAAACTCTGTTGTCCGCCCGATCTCTGTTTATGTGGTCTAGCTGACATCTAGGAAGTTCACCATAATACAAAAACCAGATTACCCTGTGGACCAAAACGGGCTTTCTGCCTACTCTAACCTCTCTATAACCCGATGTCGTTGTAGACCCCGCTTCCTGTCCCGCCTTTATAGCACCATTACACTTCGGCTCTTTCCAGTAAATTCTGCCTGTCTCTGGATCGTAGTCCCATAATTGCTGGGCATTTTCAACAATGATATGATCGTTCCGCATCTTCAATCTCCCTAACAGATTGTTGGTGAAGCACTTCAGGGCGGTTCCAGCCGCCCTTGGTGCGCTTAGTTTATCAGATCAACTTGTCGCGCTAGTGCTGTACGTGCAACTGACGGTGTCTCCAGCGGTCGTAGTCTTAGCCACACTGAAATTGCCTTCGGAGTACAGAACGCCAGCCGTTGAGCTCTGAGTGTTCACAGCACCCGTACCCGTGACCAAGAAGCATCCGTAGACCGTACCGCCCGCGCCCGTGATGGTGTAGGTGATAGCCGTAGCCGTGGATGAAGTCACGTTGGAAGGCGTGGTGCCCGTAGAAGTAGCCGCAGCAAACACCGCCGTACCGCGAACCGCAGAGCCGCCCACCGTATAGTTGGTGAATTCAGCCGCATTGGTCGTAACCAGCGTGGCCATAGTATCTGTCGCTGCCGGGGTCAGGCTGACCTTAGTCAGACCCAAGAACGGGCCTACCGTGGTATACGTTCCCGAGGTGCGAAGCAACGTATTGAGCAGGAGTTCTTTACCTGCGGCAACGACAAGATTAGGGAATTCTTCAGTCCACTTCAGGTTGCCATCCTTGTCTCGGCACTCAACGTGCCAAGAACCTTCGATGCCCATACCTTCGGGAATAACCGCGTTGGCCTGCATAGAGACTTCAGCGTGGTCACCAAAATTTGAAAGTTCGTTACTCATGTTAACCTCAGTAAATGATAACCGGCGCGGCGGTGCTATTGTTTGCCGGGAAAGTTACCGTGAATGGGGCCGCGCTGGTTGAGTAGGAGCCACCAAAATTCAGAACCGCCACGGAGCGGTTACCCTTAGACGCATTGTATATCAACGCACCCGCAGTCGTCAGCGTGGAATTAGACCACGTAAAATCCTGCCAGCTTGTGTAGGCCGTAGTGCCTGAGAGCGTAACCCCAAGACCCGTCAGCGTGCCACCACCCGCGGTGTATCCCGTACCCGTAGTCTCCCCAGAAGTCGTATAGACCGTAGTGGTGGAGTCGATGTTAGCCGCGCTCGTATACAGGGCGATCTTAAAGGTATCACCACCCACAAGGGAGAAGTTGTGAATCCCTTCGAGGAGTTCCAGCTTAAATGACGATGTCAGGCATTGTGTGATCATACAACCTTGTCCCTGACCTGCACGGTCCTGTATTCATCCTGACGATCCTTACCGTCACCGAGCTGCTTCAACAGAGCCATAGCCTGATCGTACTTGGTCTGATACGCTTGGATCAAATCAGCCTCGCCCTTCAAAAATATATAACTCTCAACCAGAGCGCCGTACAGCAATACGTTCGGGAAGTTGGTGCTCAACCACGTAGTCCCTGCGGTCACAATGGAAGTCGGATACGCAAAATAGTGCAGTTCGATGTCGTAGTTCACATCAGGCGTAGGCCCAAGAATGTACGTGTTGTTGTCGAACAGTGCGTAGTACTGCGGCGTTCCGGTAACACCGGGGAAGGGAAAGAACTCGCGGATGTAGTTCACATCCTTGTTCAGCATGTACCGATAGCCGTCCGCCTGTGTGTCTCCAGAGTTCATCACTGCCACGGAGAACGTGGACAGAAAATCGCTCGGAAGCGTCAGATACGGAAAAGAAGCTGTGGCTGTGCCTGTGACATTCCTACGAAACGCGGGGAGCTCAACGGTGTTATTAACCAGCCGCTCTACATCCTGAACAAAGTTAGGAATGTTGCTGATGAAGCTCGCCTCATCAACTTCAGTAAAGGCTTGTATTGCCTCTACCAGCCCCGCGTATGTCGTAATGTCGTATGACATGTTTAGCCCATCTTGGTGCTGTGCTTAGTGCCTTTCGTCTGCGCGCCTGTGCCGCGAGTCTTGACAGTCTGCGTAGATGCGATATTGTTCGGGTACCCAGAGGACTTGGGAGTCGGAACAGACTTTATTCCTTTGTACTCTGCAGAGCCTTCCTGATGTTCTTTACTTGCCACGGCTAGACCCCTTCTGATTCATAGCACGAGCGAGGTTGCGCCCATACTTCTTCATGTCGAGGGAGGTTACACCGCCCTTTTTCATGCCCTTCAGAGCGGACTTTTTAACAGTCTGCTTGATCAGTTTCTTGTCTTCAGCGACATCATCATGCTTGGCCATCGTGTTACCTCTTAGAGAAGTGCGTTACCCGGAAGCGGAGGAACAATCACAGCGCCGGGAGCTACCGAAGTGAATGCCGTAATTCTAACATTGTTCAGATACGTGGTGAGCTGCTGGGTAGCCACAGGGTTAAAAGCGAAGTCAGCGCAAGAGTCATTCCTGTTCGTGTCAGGACGAGGCTCACGGAGAGCCTGCGGGTCATTTGAAACCTTCTGCGAACCAATGATTCCGACCCAATTCTGAGGATGGTCAATTTCCCAACACTCAGTACACCGTTTGGTGTTAATGAGTTTCCCCATAATATAGATCTTTTTCATCACCTTGAGGTCATAGCGCTGGCCACAAAGATCGCAATACCCGAACGCCCGCTTATAACTCGCGAACCGTGTAGCCATTACCAGCCACCACCCAAGTACCCAGCCATCGGAACAAATCTCACAGGACTTTTATCTCTGTCCTCATCCATTGCCAACTGCAATGCTTCATCATAAGACGCTTTCAGCATCTGCAGTCTATTCATATCCAAATCCGGTTGTTTTCTACCCAAATGATACGAAAGTCCCGCGGTCAATGCTTCGTAAAAACGGAAAGGTACATCTTGCGTTGTAGCACCTGACTGCCCAGCGTCTTGAACGCGGCGCAGATACCAATAATGAAAAGAGTAGCCCGATTGATTGGGCACTTGCCACAAGTAAATTTTCGGGATAGGTGACTGCCTGTTTACCCATACCTGTACGGGGCGTCCTTGCGACAGCTTGTTTGGGATCGCGTCATAAGTCGGCAGGGCTATACGTGGGATAACTAAATCGGTCTGGTTGTATTGGCTACCCGGATTCTGTCGAATCACTTGATCAACAAGGTCTACGCAGTCTTCTGGAAGATCGTAAATGTACTGTCCTTGGGTGAGCGGGATGTCCGCTTCTTCGTAAGTCCAAAGATTCAACCCGTGGTTAGCAAGCTCGGTTATGAGATAGTTGAGACTTCGTCGCGCGGTACGAGCTTGGTAACCCGTGCGGATTTCGACCCCAACTCTTTCATAACTTTCTTCAATAATTTCATCTAGCTGGGGGTTCCAATTAGCTGTTCCACTAGTCGCCATTATTTGTTGCCTCCGCTTTACGCCTGCGCCATGATTCTAACAGCGCTGCGCTCCGCATTGCGCGCTCCTCTTCAGATTGCACCCTGCCTCTGGTCTTAGCGTGGGCTGCGGCTGTTATTTGTGGAGACATGCCTCTTTTCTTAGCGGAAGCGCTGATATTACGTCGATGCTCTTCAGAGAATACTTTACCTTGCATACTCCGCGATACTTTCAATCTGTGCGCTTCTGGTAGCGGTTTTCCTTTTCTCGCGGTTACGGTAGCGGTTCGGCAGGCTGCTGATACGCCGCGTTTTTTTGCCGCTATGGACAACTTCTCTAATGTCTCCGGTGTTAAAACTGTGCCCTTCTCGCCACCATCCGTGCAATTAGTTAGTTTAACTCCAGAACGTTTGAGACACTTGATGATGCCCCGTTCCAACTCTAGTGATATCGCATCAGATGAGCATTCTATGGTTCCGATAAAAATGTTTTCCTTACCGTGCTTAGCTACGACCCGCTTATGGTACTCATTCCGTTCCCTAAGATTTTTTGCTCGGCGCATAGCACCCTTGCCTACATAAAAAATAGACCCATCAGGACGACAGTGCACATACGCATATCTGGTCGTTTCTGGATTTATTGCTCTCATATCTAGGCTTCCTCAACGATCTCATCAAGTTGCGGGTTCCAATCTGTGACGCCGGAGGTGGTCATGGCTTAACCGTAATGGATGGTTACGAAACCGATGTTCAGCATGTAGACGTAGATGCCGTTAGCGGCCAAAAGTCCTTCACCGGGAACATTCACACTTGAGGTAGCCGTAGATCCTGTCAAAGTTTCATAGGTAGTGATCCAGCGATTGCTGCCTGAAACATACTGACAAGCAGGGGGTGATCCGCTGAGCGTGTTGCTATTCGGATCGGTAATCGTGAAGGTGTTAGCCCCCGTCACCGTAATAGTGTAATTGCCGTCGGTAGCGGAACCGCCTGTAGTAGACGCGTATGAAATACCCACTGTCGCCCCCGTAGCCAACCCGTGCGCGGTGCTAGTTACCGTAACAGTGTTTGTGCCTGACTGAGCATAAGTAGCGGCGGTTGGCGCTGACAGGCAGTCAAAAGCCACGAGCCTACCGTTCTGACCACCCGTACCGGCAAATGTAAACTGCTTCAGTCTCGCACGCCCACTTAGGATAATTCCAGAAACACTTATGTGCGCGGCTTTTACATCATATTGCATCGTCATTGTCGTTACCTCAGCAGTTCCACGCCTTCAACGATTTGTTGATGCGGCTATTTGGGTCATTCGCAGTCTTGCTGCTCGTGAGTTTCTTTTTCATACCTGACATTCGGGCGCAAAAGGAGGCTCTCCTTCCGGCGTCTTCCTTTGTCTTGGGCTTTGGGGCCGGGGGTTTCAGGTTCATGCCCTGCTTCTTGGCAGAGGCGCGACCCTTGGCGTTTAGACCGCCCTTGGGGTCTTTACCTTCAGCTCTTTGCCACGCGGGAGACTTAGCCATGCTTACCTCTGCTGGGGCCTCTGCACTACTTGTGAAGTAGGGTTTCCTTGAATCTGCAGTCCTTGCGGCTGCTGAAACTGGCTCATACCCAGAGGTTTGTTGCCTTGCTGCAGAGGACTCTGCATCGGGGCGGGCTGACCACCTACGCCGCCATCACTGCCGCTACCATCAAAACCTTCGTTGCCGCCGGGCATATTGCCTGTCACATCAGGACCTGACATAAAATTCTGATTTTGAGGAGTCGCGCCAAACGCCGGAGGCGGAGTGCCGGGCGTAATACCCTGTGGCTGGTTCGGCTGACCCTGTCCTTGGTAGGACATGAAGTTTTGGTTGGGGGCGGCAAAGTTGTTATAGCCAGACTGGCTATTCGCACCGCCCGATAAGCTCTGCTGAAGCTGAGATAAATCAACTCCCTGCCCGCCGCCCCCAGCCATCAGACAAACTTCCCTTTGGTGTGGCCCTTAGAGATGCAGCCATCGACAGAACCACCTTTATAGTAGCCCTTCATCGCCTTGCCACCGCAAGCCATCTTCTTGGTGCCACAAGAACCGCCAGACTTCATACCCATAGGGCCAGCGGTACGGAGACCTGCTGCCGGAGGCATAGGAGCATTAGCCGCACCCAAAGACATAGCGTTCAGTGCGGGAGCGCGCTTGGTTACACGAGCCTTCATAGACTCTTTCTTTGCCAAAGTAGGCATACCTGATTTCTTAGCCATTTTATTTCCTCTAGCTTTACGCTGAATTGGAGAAATACCGCGGGACGGCAGTGTCATTTGTCCACCTTGTTGTCCAACTTGTCCATGATCCGGTTAAACATACCCTTTATTTCGGCCATGTCGATTCGATAATCATCTTTACGGACGTAGTTCTCATGGAGAGACTGGTTGGTTTCTTTCACGTCTTTCTGGAGTTCTTTAACAGAATCCCACATGATTTTTACAAACCAACCAATGACTGCTCCGATGACCGCTGCAGTGATATTAATGATATTTTGCGCATCCATCGCTACCAGTCTCTTAGGCAGAGGCTGGAGCTGCAGTGCCATCGCTGTTCTTCTGAGCGTAACGCACCGTGAGGTTCAATGCACCTGCATTGACAGAAGAAGGTGAGCCGGTGAAGGCCAGCGTGACCACGACCGGAATATCGACAGAACCGATACTTACCCAGTTGGCGTATGAGCCAGTGGTGGCCAGTGAAGCCCGACCTGCAGAAGTCACAGTGGTCGTGGTGACAAACTTATTTGCCGTGGTCCCATCACCCACCGTAATGGTGGCTGCTGGAGTGGTGCCTCCGGTGAAGGTGAAGGCCGTGGTGGTGTCGAGTTCGATACCGAGAATCTGAGAACCTGCCGGAATCCAACCGATCGTGGTCGTGCCAGCGGTAGTAGCAGGAGACACAACAGAGTTCTGAGAAAGACTGACGACGCCGCAGTTAGCGACAGTACCAGCGGTGGTTCCGGTGGTGTCCTTTACGGTACCCGTGCGAATCGGGCCAAGCCAAGTGGAGAATCCCATGATAACCTCATGCACATGCGCCTGTCGTCTTGTGCGAGTACCGCTAGGGCGGTCGAGCAGGCAATTAGAAAATCCCTAGATTTGAGCCTTTGTAGCTTACTTATTTTTCAGTGTCAAGACAAAAGAAAAGGGGGCCGAAGCCCCCTTGTCCCGACCGGGATCTCCCAGTCCTCAGTCAGTATATCTAAAACTCCACCCCTCGGCTTTGCCTTTTGTCAGGGCGTTGCCAGATTTTAAAGCCCTATCCACCGTGGGTGGAGTCAGCCCAAGCTCCTTTCGAAGCTGAGTGATTGTAGCAAACCTATGCTCTACACCAGCAGGATCCGTCGCTATGACGGCGCGGCCCATCTTCTCCTTTGACTCCTCCGAATGAGTGCGACCTTCCCAGTGACTGTAGTGCCCCGCCTCAGCTGCGGCACGGATTTTGGCACGGCCTTCAGCGGATATGGTTCTCCCGGGCGCTTTAGGTTTACCACGTTGAGCATCGCCAATCTTTTTACGTGTCTCCTCTGAAACTGTTTTACCGTAGCGGTAGTGGTCTGCGCCTGCTGCTTTACCTTTACGCGTCTCTGACATCTGAGCGCGGGATTCTTCTGTATGTGCTACGCCTTGCCGAGGGTGTCCCTCTCGTTTAAGCCATGCTTTGGTTTTTTCAGCTAATTTAGCCCGGATCTCTGGGCTCGCATCCCTCATAGGGGAGTCGGCGTGGGCAGCTACGTTGTAGCAGTAGTCTTTACCGAAATGCTCGTCCAGCCATTTTTGTTCCGCTGGGTACAACTCGTCTTTAGAGCTATGCGTCTCTAGCACTTCGAATTTAAAACAGTCCTCGCCATATTTGTTCCATGCACGTTGCAAATGCACGCAGTCATGGTTCCCTAAGCGAAGAGCTTTTCTATGCGCCCAAAAGCGTTTGCGAGAGTCGACTGTGCTGCCTACGTAGTAGTGGTCGTTGACTACGTTTCGGATTTTGTAAATTACGTTCTTCATGCGCCCTCCGGGTTGGTAAAGATATTAAACCACTGAAGGAACGCTGTGTCAACATGCGGGCAAAAGAAAAGGGCCCGAAGGCCCTTTTCTCCCGATAAACCCTGATAAATCAGGAACTTCCGGGACTTCCGAATACTCCGAGGAAATCGGACCATCCAAAGCTGTAGCGCTCTCTCGCCTTGTACCTAGCGTTCCCCGTATCAAAATCAGCGTCCATTGAAGTCGCCAAGGGGGTACGGACAAAGTGCTTGAGGCCATTCGGAACGTCGGTGGTCAAGAACCAAGCATTGGTGTCGGTCAACCAGTGGTTGACAGTCCAGCCGCCCGGGATTGAGCCGTTGTTCTTCAGAGCGTTGATGTCGTTGTCGGAGGTACCAACACGCAGTTCAGTTTCGAGGATACGGGTCGCCACGAACTGCAGTGCAGACGGGATGATCAGTTTCTTCGGCTTAGCTGCGATGAGCAGGCCACGTTCGTCGGTCCACAGAGAGATCTGAATTACCGCATTTTCAAGTGAGGTTTCGTTCAGGTCCGCTGCAGTCGTCGGAATGTTGGAAATGGTTGAACCATAAACCAGCGGGTGAGCATTTGAGAACAGAGCCTGACCGTCACCACCTTTGTAGTTCGAGTTGAAGCCGTTATTCAGAATGTTAGCCGCCTTGACTTCCTTGGTGTAAGCCATAGCACGAGCCAGCGCCTTGGTATAACGAGCAGACAGTGAGTCGTACAGGTTATCTTCGATTGCTTCTTCCGTCAGGGAGAAGCCGAGAGCGATGGTTTCGTGGGTGTAGCGGGTGTTCCATGCTTCCTGCGCATTGTCATACGCAATCGCTGAACCTTCCGCCTTAACCGGGGCAGCACCGAAGCCAGAGAGCTTCTGTTCTTCTTCAAAGGAACGCTCAGAGCTTTCGGTCTCGAAAAGCTCCTTGTATTCCTCGCCATACCGCTCATATTCCAGACCGAACAGGGCGTTCAAGCCGGGGAGCAGCTCTTTAAGTAATTGCGCGCGTGAAATAGCAGCCATTTAAGTTACTCCTTAGATACCAGTGGCCTGACGATAGAAGTGGAAGCCTGCATTGAAGCTCACCAGAACCTGCTGGTAGGTACCATCAGACAGAGCCGTAGAACGGACAACGTCAACGATACGCAGCGGCAGAGTGTTGGTGGTAGCTGCAGAGGTGAGGTCCACAGTCACGAGGCTGTCACCAGTCGTGGTGTTAATCAGACCCGTCTTTACGTAGTAGCCAATGTTCTGGCCTACGTTAGCCTGAGTAGCTGCGCTAGAGGTGTACAGAGCGCCTGAACCGTTAGAAACGGTAGCTACAAAGACAGCATCGGGGTCTTCACAGACGTATGCCCAACCATAACCGTAGTTAGTGTTAGCGCTGTCGGTGAGGATCGTGGTGCCCGTCGGCCAGTACTGTGACCACAGCGGCTGCTTGAGGCCGGTGCTCGGTGAATACTGACATCCAAGGAAGATACCAACTGGAGCCGCTGCAAAAGCAGCTTTCTGACCCGCAGCAGTGTCAACACGAACGATGGTGCCATCAGTGGTGTAAGTGACGAAATCGCCATAGCCGATGTTCTGAGCGTACCCAGATGCAATCGGAATTTCACGAATCGCTCCGCTATAAACACGACCACCGATCAGGTTAACAGGAACCAAACCGGAGGGGCCGATACCGTTAGGATATGCCATATAAAACTCCTAATTTTGAATGAACCGGCCCCTAGAGACTAGGAACCGCTACCAAAAGACACTTTGGACTTCCCTTCTCTAAAGAGGGGCATCCTAGGATCATTTTCGCGGAAAAGATTGTTGTCTACGGACTGCGTCTGCTTCTGAGTCATGTTCTCATAGTACGCATAGCGCTGATTAATCAATTCCTTTGGTGCTTTGCACAGCACCAAACCGCCGATCTCGATGAGGTCAGAGGTCGGAGCCAAACCAAACGCAGCAAAATCTGAGCTGATCTCTGGATGATCAGAAGCCTTACAAGGCACCCAGCCTTCGCGTCTGGCGCGAGCCATATTAGCCGGATCGGGGTTACCCATCATGGCGACTCGAATCCAGCGAAAGCCATACCCATCAATGGGGTTAGGCACAGGAAGATCGTGCGCGGGTTTCCAAGAGTCCATGCGAACTTCTTTTTCTCGCGTTTCATTCTGTCTAAGCGAACGGTCGATATTAGCCATTGCGTTGCTCCAGTTTGCGTTTCTCAGCAAGGTAAGCCTCTGGCTTAATCCCGAGTCGCTTAATAAGTGCGTCTTCAGATTTGGTCACTGCGGTCTTTTTTGGTGCGGTGGTTCTACCAACCGATGCTACAGTGCTTACTTTCTTGGTACGTTGGTTAAAGTTTTGAGGGAACATCTCCCTCATGCGGGCGTCCACCTTGCCGTAATACTCGTCAGAGGTAGGATCGACACCGGATTTTACTAGCCGTTCATGTACCCCGTAGGCGAATGCAGTCATCTCTTCGTCCTTGCCAAACCAAGGATTCTGGGCTGACCATGCTTCTGCCTTATAGTCCCTTGCGGGTGGTTGCTGAGGCTGAACAGGTGCTGGTTGGTTATATACAGGATTGTTTTCCTGTTGTAAAGGTGCTCGTGGAGGTTGTGGTGCAGGTGGTGTCCATTGCCCAATCTGACTACGCTCGATAGCCAGTTTGTTGAGCTCATTCTGCGCATCAATGACTCCATCTGTATCGCCCGCTTCAAATGCCTTGCGATACTTGTCCTGAGCAATCTGCTGCTGGTACTCGAGCCGGTTTGTCGCTTCTTCAGTCAGGCGTCCTGAACCCCAAGTTACGGTCTGCTCAAGCTCCTGCGCGCGGTTGTAAAACATCTGCGCAATTTTGACGGCTTCCGCGTGCTCGCGCGCGAGACGTTCTTTTTCGCGCCGCTCGTCATTGATCTTGTGTGTTAGCCGGTCGATACGCTTTTTGACGCGTTTTGAATAGCTCTCCTGCTCTTCTTCCTGATCTAAGTCATCGTCGTCCAGCGCCAGAGGCGGGCGGTCTTGATCTTCTTCAGGCGTATCGTCTACGACTTCGTATTCATCTTCTTCAGGCGCTACACGAGTGTTCTCTGCGAGAACCTTGCGCCCTACTACGTGGACTTCCTCGTCATCGGAAAAGTCTAAATCGTCTTCTCTTGCCATAAATCACCTTTAGTATGCGCGGTTGATACCGCGTGGATCAGCAACAGTACCCTCAATCTGATCATCATTCACGATGATGAACTCTTTGCCATCTACAGAGAACCGGGAGCCAGAATACGCGCGGAGGAGGACAAAATCTCCTTCCTTGCACCACGGACCCGTGGGGAACTTATCCTTGTCCATGTAGCACATATCGCCTTGTTTGAGGACAAGACCAACGACTGCCCCCGCTTCTTCGCGCTTGGCGGTAATGTCAGCGATAGCGATGCCGCCATCCGTAGTCTTGTTGATTTCCGGCTTTACCACCAGCATCTTGTATCCCTTTGGCTCAGGGAGACGTTCGGCCAGCTTCTCTGCACTTTCTTGAGTCTTTTCAGCGTCGATGTTAGCGACAGACATCAGATTTCCTCTTCGTACTTACGCAGGTCTTTTACACGTTCCAGCGCTGAGGTCAGACCTGTGATTACCCCAACGAGATGCCGATACTCGGCGTAGTCAACAGCGTGCCCGAAGGCGATCGCGTCTTTGCGAGCTTCAATGAGCTCGTTCAATTCTTTCTGCAGGATTTCTAGTCCAGTCATTTTTTAGGTTTCCCTATGGTGTGTGCTTCGCCTTTATCCACTGCGGCGCGTGCTCGTGCCAGCAGCTCTTCCTTGTTGGCGGTCTCTGATCCGAGACGCCGCCCCAACTCGTTGTTGAACGTATCCATTTCTTCTTCCGCAGGGCTGTCAGAACTAAGCTTCTCATGCGCCCAACCAGCCATTGACGCCGGAATATCTCCGTACTGCTGCTGTAGTTCTCCCTGCCAGAGCAGGTGACGCAATGCGTCTCCGCGAAGATTGTGCTCTTCACCGGGGTAATACTGGTCGGCCATTTCCGTAGAGTGCCTTGTCGCATCACCCATACCTAGCGCATCAGCCACCGCGTACTGGCCCTTCCGTGCGTATTGATTGATCTTGTCTGTGGTGCTTCCGCCATCAGCCATACCGGGCGGTGGTGGGGCAGGTGGACCTCCTTGCGGACCTTGAGGGCCGGGCGGCGGAGGCGTTTGCGGGCCGGGTCCACCCGGCGGCGGAGCCATTTGTGTTGCGTTCTGTTGCTGGATGGCCATGTCCATGCCCTTGAACAACCCTTCGACCTGCGCGTCCTCATGCTGAAGGAGCAGCTTGGCCTCGTTGTTGATCATCGCAATTTCTTTCTGCGTCTTCAGTTTCTCGAGTTCGAGGAACTTCTTGTCGTTGATCTCTTGCTCTTTAAGCTGCAGTTCCTTCTGCTGCATCTGAACCACGGGGTCCTGCGCGGCCTGCTGATTCTGCTGTTGCTGCGCCTGCGCCTGATTGGCCTGAACAAGCTGCTGTGCTGCCTGTGCCGAGAGCTGCGCGAGCTGCGCAGCGAGTTCCGGTTTGAGCTGTGTATCCGGCGGCGGCAGGCTGACACCCAACTGCTGCTGAAGCTCCTGACGGTAGCGGAACCCTACGTGCTCCTGCACATGGGCCATAAGCGCCGCCTTGATGGCGTTAGCGTTCGGATCTTGCCCCATGATCGCGGCGACCTTCGGGTCGTTGATCATGCTCATGTGGATGGTGATATGCGACTCGTGGTCCTGCTCGATGAACGCCTTGCAGGGCTTTTGCTTGAGAATCTCCATGTTCTCAGTGACTGGGTCGGTCGGCTTCTCGTCGTCTTCCGGTACCGTAACGATCTTATCCGCGTCCTTGATACCCATAACTTCAAGCATCTGACGGTGAAGAACCGGCAGGTTATAGATTTGCGGAGACTGCTGAGCAAGCTGAATCGCAGCCTGATACTGAATGATCCGCTGCGCCATGGTGGAGGCATTAGGATCACTGACCGGAATGATGTCGACCTGATCGTAATCTTCCTTCTTCGCGGTGGGTTTGGCACCGAAGTCAGGCATGTAGTCATAGGTCGGCGCGGTGAAGTCGCGGATGAGCCCCGCGATCAGTTTGAACTCCTGCGCCATGGACGCATGGACGCGCGCCTGAACGGCACTCATCACCTTGAGCTCACGCTCGAGAATCGCCAGCGTGGTGCCTACCGGAGCTTCCCCATTGACTTCACCGAACTTCACATCGCTGACTGCCGCCAGCTTGCGCCCTTCATCGACTACGTTTTGCAGAAGCTGGAACAGCGTTGCGCTCGGTTCCTTGTAGGGGAGGGGGAGGATATTGTCCTTGATGTTGGAGGAAGGAACGTCCACATCTCTCCATTCGCCGGGCATGATGGGAGTGTCATCACCCTTGATTCGGAGCCCCCTTGACTTGAGTCCGCCCGGAAGGTTGGACAGTGTGCCAGCATCCACAAGCTGGCGAGTAATCGAAGTCGCGCTTTTCGCGGACCCACCCAGCAGGTGAATCAGCCCGTATCCGTAGGCACCAAACCCCGGAATGTACGTGTACTGTACGAAGTGCTGTTTCTTTTCCTTGAGCGGATCATGCTCGTCCCAGTTACGCCGAATGGCGAGAACTTCTTCCGTTCCCCGGTCGATGGTCACTATGTAGGGCAGTGCAATCCCTGTCTCTTCACCGTCCTCTTCGTCCGTATCTTCAAAGCCGGGCAGGTCGAGGTCTATGCTGATTTCAAGGAGCTGATACCGATCGTCATCGAGCTGTGCGTACCCTTCAGCGTCATCCTTGCGGCGCTGAATCTCGTCAATAAGCTTGGTCGGCTCTCCGAGGTCAATATCCCGGTAGAACCCCGTGTATTGGAGCTTCTTGATTTCATTCTTGGTTTTCCGCATCACATGCGTAATGCGTGGTGCCGACCGCAGATCCGAGGCACCGTAAGGGATGATCAGGTCTTCTGCCGGGACGTACATCGAAGTCGGGCGGTCCATTGTCGGGTCGTAATACACCTTCTTGAACCCAGCACCCGAGAGCGCCAGCCCCCACAGCATCTTTTCATGCTCGGGGCGAAACTCCACCATCTTGTCCGTCAGGTGGTGATTCATATCCTCCACTACCCGCTTGGCTGCTTCCTGCGTCGCCCGGTCGTCCTTACCCACGATTTTCGCCCTCACCGGCCCTTGCGCCGGGAAGGTCTCCGCGATCATTTCAGCTTGAAAACGAATAACCGCTTCAGAGAGGATGGGATGGAATACTCCGCAGGCACCGCTCCACGGCTCGCTGCGCTCCTCGATTTTTAGTCCGAGAAGGTCCAGCCCGTCGACATAAGTCCTTTCCCACTCTTTTCTCGACATCTTGTCGTTGTCAAAGTCCTCCATGAGATCGGAGGCAAGGGAAGCAAGGTGACTTTCGTCGATGAACTCGGCCAGATTGGAATCAAATGCAGGCTGCTTGTCGAGCTCTATGTCCGCTTCTACCTCTACCGGCTCGTTAGGATCTCCAATATCAATTTCAATCGGCGCATCGTCATCTTCCATAAGAAACGGAGACTGAGGAAGCATAGCCTTGTCGATATTGGGGATAGCCATGTGTGTGCCTATAGAAGTTCGAGGAGTTTCTGCAGATAGTGATGCGCCTTCTGGATGTCTTCCTTAAAAGCACCCTTCTCACCTGCGCGCATAATGTACTTGAGCGCATTGTACCTGTAAAACCCAATAGCCTGCTGCCTAGGCCCGTGGTCGACCACATCCCATGGCTGAATGTCCATTCTCTTGTAGTGATCTCCTCCCACCTGCCGGGTGCTCGCGATGCCTGCAACCATCTGCCTTACATTCTCCACGCCCATGTCCTCGTTAAACTTCTGCTGGTCCACAGGATCGGGATAGTAGCGGCTGTAGTCCTTCTCGGCCTCGTACTCCTTGTTGCCGGGCAGGAACTTCACGCGGTTGCCGTCTTTATCCCACTCATCTTCAAACGTCATATCTTCGCTCTCACATAGCTTTTCTTGCTTCATAACATCACCCCTCAAATGTATATACATGTTCAATAGTATGCCGCCTTTCGCCCTTTAAACATCCACTCGTTCTCGTACTCCTTGTCCATCGCCGTGCCGATGAACCCACCCGAACGGAAGCGCGCCAGCGCGAGGGACACGCAGTCCACCAAGTCATCGTTTCTACCTGCCGGGAATGAGGCGACTTCGTCGATGACCTCTTCCGCCCAGCGTTTCTCTGGCGACCAGACTTTCCCCGAGGCGAATATGTCCGCGATCGCATTCAAACGAGTAATCTTGTCATTACCCTTGTTGGGGGTGAACTCTTGCACCGGAATGCCCATACGCCGCAGTTCGTAGATCAGCGGAGCGCCCGAAGCCTTCTTTTCGATAATCACCGCATCAGGCTCCCACTCTTGGTACAGTTCCAGCGTTTTCGCTTTCAGCTCGGGGAACTCGAGCCGCTCGCGCCAAGAGTTTAGAAGGATCAGGTTCGGCTGGCCTCCGTCCTCCTCGTTATCGAATACACCGAATATGACTGCAGCGCTGTAGTCAGCAGAGGTCTTTTTCTCGAAGGCTGTGTCCATCGCCATGATGATGAAGTCTACAGGCGGCGGTTTCTCGTGCGGCCATGGTTGCCACCACTCCCGTTTGATGATGGCATTCGACTCAGAGGTGGGTTCCTGCTGATACTGCGCCATCCACTTGCTATTCGGCAGTTCCTGACGAATGGCTTCCAGTTCTTTCAGCGGCCAGAATTCAGGCCAGAGGGGTTTGCCGGAGGGCATGATGGCAGGGAACTCAATCACCTCCCACTTATCGCCGCCGCGAGAGGCGGACGCCTCTAAAACTTGTCCAGTCAGGTCACGCAATGACCATCTTGTCATAACGATGATTATGGCCCCGCCCGGCTGTAAGCGCTGCCGGGGTCCCGAGGTGTACCACTCAAATACTTTGTCGTAGATCTCGGGGTTGTGCTGGGCAAGTACCGCTTCCCCTTCTGAGTGAGGGTCGTCGATGATAAGTAGATCAGCACCGCGACCAGTAACGGTACCACCAACACCAGAAGCAAAGTACTCACCATTGTAATTAGTGTTCCAACGTCCAGCCGCCTTGGAGTCGGTTCGGAGCTCAACTTCTGGGAAGATTTTCTTGTACTCATTGCTGTCCACGAGGTTACGCACCTTACGACCGAATCCTTCGGCCAGCTCGGCAGTGTTACTGATCTGCATCACCTTTTTCTTGGGGGATTTACCCAGAATCCATGACGGCAGCAGGTAGGAGGCAAACTCACTCTTCGTGTGGCGAGGGCCAAGGTTGATGATGACTCGCTTTTTCTCCCCACGGGCTACGGCTTCAAAGAGCTTCGCGATGCGTCGGTGATGGGTACCCGATATGAAGTCCGGCCAGACCGCTTTTACGTAGGCAATGAAGTCATCCTGTGCCTGCGCGCGTACCTTACGGGTATGCAGCTCATCAATGAGCCCTAAAATCTTCGCTTTTTCGCTCTTTGGGGCGCTTGCGAGGAGGTTTTCTATCTGTTCGGGAGTGAGATCGAGCATTTATAGCCTCTCCGCCGTCCCTTCGATCACTTTTTCGCCAGAGAACCGCTTTATGGCACTCAGAAGTTCCTTTTCGAGGTCTGCGGTAGGCATCGTGTTGATGTTGATCTCCGTTTTCTCGGTTGCGAGGCCGACTACGGACGATTTTGCGAGAGAATCAAGCGCAGGTTTGCTGATTTTCGGGTCTGGATCGAGTGAAAGCTCGAAATACTTGTACATCACATAGTTCTGCCACTGTTCCTGAGAGGCAGGCATGACGAAATTGAACCGCTCAAGCTGGCTTTTGAAGAATCTTTCAGCCGCATAGCTGGGTGGAGGGCTGGTGTTCTCGGGGGTAGTGGCCTTTTGCGCCAGCCATTGCTTGTCTTCAGCGGATAAAGGCACTTCCTTGTCGGAAGGCAGCTTGCCTGCCTGAAAGCTTGCGCGAGAAAAGATCTCTTCCATAGGGCAACGTGCCTCAAGTGGCACGGGAACATCGTCGATGGCACCATCAGGTGCCCAATCGTCCAGCTCAAAATATAAATTGTCCATCGCAGGTCACACGAAGTACCAGAAGGCATGACGATAGCACGAGGCAAAGGGCGAATCAAACGTATAGCGGGTGCTATAGAATAGTATACAAAATTTTGTATGGAAATTTTTTGAGTTGGATGGGACCCAAAGGGTTTGGGGGTATGTAGGGGGAAGAGGGGGTGGGGCTCACTATGTGAGCTTGGGTTATGTAGTAAAAATTTTTAGTGAGGATGGGACCCAGAATGTGAGATTGGAAAATGGGGATTGAATGTGCGGATCACAGTTTATGTGCGCGCGTGGGACTCCGCTGACCAGAGGGGCCTCCCCCCGGAGGTGGGGTCGCGCCCACGCGCCTGCGCCCGCGCGTTCGCGCGCGTTCGCGCATCATGCGCCCGCGCTACGCGCCTTCCTCTAAGCGGATCTTTGAACTTCATACGTATGAAGTTAAACAAGGGTTGACACGGTTAGCTATTGGTGTATGATGGGAACCGTGGAAGGCAACAAGCCAACCACGCAATCGAACCGCGCGTTCGGTTCGTTCTTTAACAAACTGATTGGAGATTTACTATGGCAGCACAAGCCAAAAAACCAATAGCCGAAATCGTCGGCTTTCTCACCAATGCCGGTAATGCGGTTGGCGCAATGGTCAAGGCGCAAGCCGATGGCCGCGAGTCCATGAAAAAGACTCGGGAAGCCGTGAAAGCGGCGGTCGAAGTTCACCGCGCCGAACTCAACCTCAACCTGAAAGCCGCAAAGCTGGCAGGTTGGAAGTGGACGGGCACGGCTAAAACAAATTCGGGTATCAAAGCCTTGATGGACTCTCAAACCCAGCAGGGACTTGAAAAGGGTTCGGTTGCTAACAACCTTTCCGCCATGAAAAATTTCTACAATGGCGGCAAGAATGGGTACGAAGTAACGGACCTCAACCCGAGCCGATTCAAGGAAAAGACGCGGCACATCGACCTGATCGACGGCAAGGTCATCAAATTGGCCGCGGCTGATATCCCTTGCACTGAATCACTGATTCTCTCACTGGATCGCGAAGGTTTCGGGGCGATCGCTCTCGGGGTGTTCGAGACTCTCGGGGTCGATGTTAAGACGGTCAAGAAAGCCGACGAAAAAATCATCGCGGCTTTCAAGTCCACGCTAGTTGCTAAGGGATACGCGGTACTCGACGCGAAGGGCAAACTGACGGTAAAGAAATGAGATTCACCGTCTACATGATCGTGATGCTAGGGTTATACATTCTCACTCACTCTTGCACCACATATTAACCATACGGGGCCGAGCAATCGGCCCCACTTTCGGAGATACCATGAAAGATAAATACGTTATTTGGTTCTTGATCTTCGGTTTGTTGATCCTCCCCGGATTGATTGAAAAATTCTAAGTTCCTCCCTCCTGCCCGTCACGTTCGCGTGACGGGCTTTTTTGTGTCTGAAGGTAGGTCAGCCTACCCTACGTTCGTTTCGCGCCTTGTGGACGCTCTCACGAAGCCAGTAGTCGGGCAAGGGGCGTCAGGGATGAGGCGCGCGAGGGCGCACGACGAGGGGCGAACTTCATACGTATGAAGTTGTAGAGATGAGAAGCCAGTAGGATGGCAAGGGGCGTGGTGGTTTGAACTTCATACGTATGAAGTTGGTGATAAAAGCATGGCAGGCTACGTGCAGCCCACACCAGACGCGAGGGTAAAGAATAAAAATTAGAAGCGCGGAAAGTAGGCACTACAGGACTTTTTATGCACAGCCCTTAGAGGCAACGGGAGGCAACGGGCTTTCTCTCTCTATAATAAGTTTTATAAAAAATAATATATAAAACTTTAGCGAGTATCTCCCCGGCTATGTCTATCTCTGTCTACTCCTCCCGTTCTATCTCTCTATCTATAGCTTGGTGCTTTTTTATTTATAAAACCTTTTTCTAAACTAAAGAACCCGCTCATCCCCCGTCACACCTAGCCCGTCCATTAAAGTTGTCGGTTCCTCGTTTTTCTGTTACATTTAGTCCGTCCTTTTAATCCCGCGCCCCGCAAGGGCTGAACACCACATAGGAGGTTTTTAGTGGGTATGCTACGCGATCTCATGAACAATTCAGTTGACGTTATCCGTGTGGATAGCAATGCTCGTGCAGAAAAGAAAGAACTTACACCCGAGGAACGCGAGTTCTACCGAACTGCCAGTATGCGCTACGAACCCGACACCGACACCCTCTACATCAAGGCCCAAGTAGCCAAAGAGCTTTACGAATGTGGAGGATATGAAACACTCAGGCTCACCGATAGCTTCATCTGTTCAAAACTGACAGGGTTCTACAAGGGCACTCCCTACAAAGGAGCACAATGCCAATGCCACATTTACGACCTGAGTAAGAAGGAAGAACTACGTGCTGATCGACTGAACCCGCCCGAGCATGAGTATAAGAAAACCGCCGCGCGCATGCGTAGGCGATACCGGAATGACGTTGCCCTTGTTGCCCGTGCTATGGATGAGTGGGTCGAGCAGTACCGCGAGCGCATGATCCGTGGCGAGCACATGGCACATAATAGAAAGACAGAGGAGGAACTGGAACGTGAGCGCATGATGCGCCGTATCCGCACGCTTGAAAGAAAAGTTCTGCATCGTGCCAAACCCAAAGAAAAGGCACAGCGCGCTACGCTATCGGAGCTGGACAATTATATAGCCGAACACAAACCGTTCATTCGGCGCACCGTAGTGAAGATAGAGAAGGTCGATGGCAAGTACGTATCCACAACCAAGCGTTACAACCCGGAGGACTACAAGCGCACATACGTAGGGCGGTTCGAGGATATAGAGAACACGATGGGAGGACGGTCGATCAAACTGCATCTACAAGTGGCCGCGTTAAAACTCTCCGTGCCGAACTTCAAACAGGATGTGCGCTACACCCACTCACAGAAAACACGCATCAGCGAACAACCCAACGCGGCTCAGGACTGGTGTGCTGTGTTCGACCTGACGAGGAAATAAGATGGATGCTCTCATATTCAAAAGCGCGGATGACGTTTTATCTTTTATGGACAAGCTAAAGCTAGAGCACAGGAAAGCGATTGGTTTCTTTGTTACACACTTCCAACGACTAGAGGGTGCATACGTCTATCACTATAAACCACAAGCGGCGCTACGCTCACCAACCTTCGCTAATCAGGAAATCACCTGCCTAGCTGTCATCAACGCTACATACGAGGATTGGAGGCTTCAGCATGGATGAGGTCACTGTTCTGCAGATGTACTCCTTCGGGGATAGCCAATACATCCTTGTGGAACTAACCCATGCGGGGAGGATATTCAAGCTATCCTTCAGTCTGACAATCAGAGGGCGAGTGAAGATAACACCACCTGTGTTCGAGGTGCATAACCGGAACGAACATTCGCTCATAAACCAAGACAACTTGCCCCGTCCTGTGCGGAACTGGGTAGAAGAAATGAAACCCACACTCCTGATTGCCCTTCAAGGCGAAGGATGGGGTGACGAGTAGGAACTTCATACGTATGAAGTTGTGGGTGGCTCTACTGGCTTCGCCCCTTATGGGGGCGAAGTGCCCATCAAACGCAGGGTAGGCCCCAAAAACACCCTATTTACGCGGGAACTCCAAAGTCCGTAGGGCTTGACAAGCCATGTATATGTGTGTATAATGGTAGCCTGAGTTGGAGAAATCCCACTCGCTTCCGAACTTCATACGTATGAAGTTCACGACGCTCGGCGTTACCGAGTTGTTTTAGGAGATTGCAATGAAATACACGACTAAAAAGTTCGGCGCGAAGAACTGCCATGAGCGTACTTATGAGAATGGTGCGCGGATATTCTTCTCTTACGCTACCCCTGTGGGTGCGTTCATGCCGGGAGTGGGAGCGGTGCGTACCACTGCTACGTATAGCAGGACTACGAGTAATCACGTGACGATGTGGTCACGCGACGAGTTGTGTGGGTTCGCTACGGCGAATGATCTCAAGGACTTTTACCATGTGTGTGAGTACGAACCACTGTGGACTCGTGGGTAACTTCATACGTATGAACTTGGCGGGGCCTCGCCCCGCCCTCAACAGGAGATAAGCAATGTACGAAGTAAACGGTTGGCATAAGTTCGGTGAACAGGATCACTACGAGACTGGGTGCGACCCCGATGGTGGATACGTCAGTTTTGCGGGTAACGAGAGGTGGGGCGCTGAGACTATCCCTGATCTGCTTGATATGTTGCGCTCTTTCGTGGGTGTCGACGATGACTATGAGATCGAACTCGATGCCTGCGAGGAAGATGGGCGCGTGGATATCAGTGTGCTAGAGACTGCCCATAGTTACGTAGCTGACAAATGGGATATCGAGAAGTGGAAGCGAGGCGAACTGGATCTGTGGTATTCCACGTACACATTCACAGTAGAAAAAGTAGAGCGTAGGTTTGTGCGTCTGAAGGAGAATGACCAATGACCAAGAAACCAACCAAGAGTAAATCGTTCGCGAGGTGGGAGTATGGTGCACAACCCCGATGGTGGTGAGAAGTTTTCGTTTGAGTATGGGAGCGAAGATCACGAGTTTGTGCGACTGAGCCGAGTAACCATAACGCGAGTGAGTGACGGAGTGCGGTGCTCCGTCACAGGGAATGGTATCAAGCGAGATATTAGAGTGCCCGTCCATGTGGCTGTGTATTGGCCTAATGGTGAAGCGATGGCGTGGACTACATACGAGGGTGATGGTACGTCGAACCTAACGTATATGCGAGAGATCGAACCCGACTTCGTAGAGGAGATAGATAGACAGATCCCTCTGCTGACAATAATGCTGAGTTAGGAGGAGATATGCGAGAGTGGGTCGTCATAAATTTAGAGAAGGAAACATCGAAGGGTATGAACCGGATGCACGTATACATAGGCAATGGATCAGGCCGACTCTATGTAGCAACGTACTTTCATACGGACAAGTGGTATCTGGATCATCACGTACGTTCCCCCTATAGCGTGGCATATATACCCGCAGGGTGTGCCCCTCGTGCAGTCAAGAGGAAGATCAAAGAAGCGTACCCACTCATTGCGCTGATAGAATTCGATTAACGGTGGGAGGTGTAGACCTCCGGGGCGTAAGCCATGAGTGGCCCCTTGCATAATAACCTTGGCAGGTAGCGATGGTCATCGGTGCGTTGCACCCGTCTTATATCTCCGATCAGGCGCTACCACTATTTATGATTTCTGTAGGGCTTGACAAGCTGTGTCAAGTAGTGTATAATGTATTCCACAGTTGGCGGACTGTATCCGCTTAGTTCCAACTTCATACGTATGAAGTTCTTTTCGACCTTTCGTTTAGGAGTGAATCATGAACGCTGTTGTTAATTTAGTTTCTGTTGCCCCGACCCTGCACAGCAGTGCAGTCCTTGTGAATCTGAAGATCGGTATCTGGAACACAAGACGTAAGGACAAGCAACAGACCGAGAAGGTTAAGAATGATGCGGGTGCTCAGGGTAACGTGGGTGCATACAACAAGAACATCATGCCTGACTTCAAGGAGTTGGAGGCGATCAATAAGTTCGGTGCGGATAGTAGGAATTGGTGCAAGCGTGAGACTGTACCGTGGACGTTCGATGGTGTGAACGTGCTGTCTACCGAGAAGTTATGGAATGGTTTCGATCAGGAGATGCAGGATAGGCAGAAGCATTTCTATGACATGGTTGAGTTGGTGCTGATCGAGTATGCACAGGCTAGGCAGATAGCGCAGTTCCGACTGAACTCCATGTTCGATGTGAATGAGTACCCGACTGTCGATGAGGTGCGCCGTAAGTTCTACTTCGAGTATAGCTATCACCCTGTCCCGCAGACAGGTGACTTCCGGGTTGACGTTGGCAATCAGGGGTTGCAGTTTCTACAGGAGCAGTTCGAGCGTGAGGCTAACAAGGCAGTTAGTGAAGCTATGTCATCACTATGGGAGCGAGTTAAGAAGATAACCGAGACTTTGAGTAACCAACTGCGTGTGTCCAAGGATGAGAAGGGCAAGATGTATCAGTCCACACTTGATACTGCGCTCGATCTCTGCGCGATGATGAAGGATCTGAACCTGACGGGTGATCCCAAGATGGAGCAGATGCGTAGGGAACTTTACTCTACGTTGAATGGTATGGACCTGACTGACCTGAAGAAGAATGACAGCGCACGACTGTCAGTGAAGCAGGAGATCGACGATCTCCTCAGCAAGTTCGAGTTCTAATTGTAATTATTTTTAGGAGTGTAATCATGAAAGTTTCTAAGGCGTATTCATCTGTATCTCTTGCCGATGCAACCGAGTTGCTCGCGTCCTCTGGGCATCTTGTGACCTATCTGTTCTCGGGTGAGATGGGTATCGGTAAGTCATCCATGCTCAAGTCACTCAAGAAGAAGTTCGGGGACAAGTACCACTACTGCTACGTGGACATGACCATCAAGGACGTAGGTGACTTCCTGATTCCCAAGATCATGACGGTTGATGGTGTCGAGGTGTGCCGGTTCGTACCCAACGAGGAGTTCGGTGTGCATCTGGATAAGCCTGTCATCTGTATGTTCGATGAGTTAGGCAAGGCGATGCGAGCGGTACTCAATGCGTCACTGCGTCCTATCCTTGAACGTGCATTGGGTGGGTATCTGTTCCCCGAGGGTTCAATCGTATTCGCTACGACCAACCTATCCATCGAAGGTCTGGGTGATGTGATCCCTGCCCATGCTCGCAATCGTATGGTGCAGTGTGAGATTCGTAAGCCGACTGCTATGGAGTGGGTCGAGGACTACGCTATTGCTCATCAGCTTGAGCCTGTGGTGATTGGTACGGTGATCGAGTTCCCGCAGATGTTCCAGTCCTTCAAGGAGGTCGAAGATCCTGCGAGCAACCGATATATCAATGACCCGCGGTGCCCACGTACGGCTGTCGTTACGCATCGTTCTATGGAGAGTGCGAGCAAGGTATACCGTGCGACCAAGCATCTGCCTGATGATGTTCGCCTTCATGCTTTGGCGGGTGCGATTGGTGAGGCGGCGGCGTTGGACATGATGACCATCGTCAAGTTGGATGAGGAGTTGCCTACGTGGGATCAGATCATCCGTGACCCTGACGCTACCAAGGTATCGTCCTCTGCTGTGGCTAACTGCATGATCGTATCCAAGGCGTGTATGCGTGTGGATCGTGAGACGTTCGGTGCATGGATGACCTACTGCAAGCGTCTGCCCAAGGAAGTGCAGGCGCTATTCGCCAAGACCATTATGCGTGGTGAGAAGATGGCACTCGCGGCTACCTTCGCTGACTTCACCGCGTGGGCAAAAAATAATATGTATCTGTTCACCAAGTAACTTCATACGTATGAAGTTCAACGGGGCGGGTGACCGCCCCATAGGAGATAGCAATGAGCAAGCCTAAAGAGATTTACGGTAGGGTCAACATAGGGTGGGGAGGCAATGTGATCCTTCCTCTTGAGCAGGCACATAAGGTGCAGGAGATATTTGCTAGGTATGCAGTTGGTTTCGGTGATGCGTACCGACCAGACGAGCCGAACATCAAGTATGTAAAGGACTACGGTGTGCCCGACGTATGTGTGACTGAGTACCCTGCCTATGACTGCACAGGCATGACGGCAAAGCAGATAGAAGAATGGGAGCAAGCGGTGCGCCACTCAGAGGGCAACACCTTTCTTACACCCCAAGAGTTTATGGCAATGAGGAGTGACAACAATGAATAACCTGACCCCCAAGCAACGTATAGAGAAAGCACACGTACAGATGATGGGACACCAAGCGACCATGCTCTACTCTGGTGTGTTCATGGTAGGCAAGACCGAGATCAGCGAGACAGTACGTACTGCTTGCACCAATGGTAGAGATACATGGTATGGCGCTGAGTTCGTGGATAAGTTGTCTACCTCTGATCTGCATGGCCTCATCCTCCATGAGAATCTGCACAAGGTCTATCAGCATCACTGGTTGTGGAAGCATCTGTGGGATGAGGACAAGCGACTGGCTAATCAGTCTGCTGACTATGTGATTAACCTAGAGATCGCTGACCTGTCTGCCAAGTACAAGGACTTCATCACTCTGCCCGAGGGGGCGCTACTCGATGAGCGGTTCCGAGGTATGAATACGCAGGAGGTGTTTAACATCCTCAAGGATGAGCAGGATGGTGGCGGTGGGGGCGGTGCGGGTGATGAGTTCGATGAGCATGACTTCGATGACCTGACTGAGGAAGAGAAGGATGCAATACGTAAGGAGGTAGAGCAGGCCATTCGTCAGGGTCAGATCCTTGCGGGTAAGCAGGGTGGTGATGTATCCAAGTCTATCAAGGACTTGCTTGAGCCCAAGGTTAATTGGCGTGATCAGCTTAGTGAGTTCATGACCGAGCTTAGTTGTGGTAAGGATGACAGCACATGGCGGCGTCCCAATCGGCGGTGGCTACAGCACGATATCTATCTGCCATCTTCGATCAGCGAGTCGATGGGTTGCTTGGCTGTGATTCGTGATACGTCTGGTTCTGTCGATGACCTACTGGCTTCCATCTTCTTCAGCGAGCTTGTCGCGTTGGTTGAGACGGTCAAGCCTTCCCTGATTCATGTCATCGACTGTGACGCAGATATTCAAGGGCATCGTATCTTCGATGAGTCCAACTACCATACTCTGCGCGATGCGCGTGATCTCAAGGGCGGTGGTGGTACGGATATGCGCGTGGCGTTTGACTACATCGTGGAGAAGAACCTGCGCCCCGAGGCAATCCTTGTTCTTACGGATGGGTATACGCCCTTCCCGACTACATCCTGTGCGCCCTCACTGTGGGCGATAACTACCGATCAGCGTTCCCCGATCGGCGTAACTATTCGTTTGGAGGTTTGATATGTACGCAATGAGAGAAACCGTTCGTTACAAGATGTACTACAACTACGCGAGGCTGAAGGAGGTCTGTGCGGATAGCCCCGTCATGATGGGCATCTATGCCAACTACAGTCAGCCGTGCTTTGTAGATCAACTCAACAAGGAGAATGAGCGTAGGCTACGCATCCTCATGGACCCGACCACGCCTATGAATAAATACGTCGATGGTGTGGGGTACAAGGTTCCCTACAAGTATGCGTCCAAGAAGGGCGCAGAGGGTTCGATTGTCTATGTCATTGATGGTGCGATAAAACGCGCCGGGCAGGATGAAACAGGCCGAGAGACGATCAACCTACGCCGAGTTAAGTGGAGTAAGGTACCGCAATGGGATAAGTGTGCTTGGGTCAATGGTGACTATGTACTGCTAGAGAAAGCCGAGGGATGGATGAAGCACGTGCGTAATCAGTGGCCCAACCCTGTGTTCATGGACCGCATGACCAACAAAGAGAAGGACAAGTTAGCCATGCTTCTGCTCCTGCCTGATGATGTGTACCTCGAAGGGATAGGTAGCGCGCGTACTGGGCATACCGGAGACAGGATGTACTTTATGGAGATGGACTGTGAAGAAGAGTGACCCGATGGCCGATGCGATGACCAAGCTGACGATGCAAATGACTTGGGGTTTAGCTGTACCTGAGATCAATGCGTTCAGCATGGCGATGGCGCGGAAGAAGCAAAGCATCAAGGCACGAATACGTGTGGAGTATAGGCAGGGTGAGAGTGCGTATCTTGTGCACGATCTCTCAGACAACGAGGTCTACTATGTGACCGAGGAAGAGTTACCTGAGTGGGCCACAGAGTCTATGTCTCTGCTTCACCTACTCCCGCCGGGGTCTGAGCTTGATGACGTAGGATTCTTCTATGCTCCGGGCATATACTACCTTGAGATAAAGACAGCCGTGCCTAGTGAGCACAGGAGAAAGCTACGTGCAGAACAAGATGGCTCTTAGGTGGAAGTTCGTACTGGATGGTATGGCCTCTGTTCGCCCTGAGATGGGTGAAGACGGTGAGGTTGAGTTCATGTTGGTAGAGACACAGTATTCAGCAACGAGATGCTACAGCCCACAGGAGGTGGACGATGCGATAGATATCGCCATGCACTTGGCTCAAAGAGGTCAGGCTATTTACGTTCATTAATAGATGTGTTCAAATATGTTCGGGCGGGCAACCATTTTAACCAATGGCTGATAGGAGTATCCCCGCCCCCTAACTAGGTCTGCACACCTTATGTGCATGGAGAAAACGATGAAGAAGATTGCTTTGTTTGGTGAGTTTGTTCGTGAAACGTGGCCGCTGTGGGCGCTGATGTTCAGCGGTGGCGTAGGTCTTTTGCTGTGCGTAACCGCTCCGCCCTCTGTGACCCTCGATAGTAAATGGGAGTGCACGCTGTCACGCCCCGCCGGGTTAGGCGCAATGTGTTTGGAATACCAATACAAGGGGAAGTGAGATGAAGACCTATGAATTGAACGCTGTGGAAGCATACCTTGCGCTGACCGCCCTGCGCTTTACCGCAGAGCAGGGATATACCTATGAGATCGAACATGGAGGGGATCTTACGGATTACCACGGGATGAAAGCCCTGATCGAGAGGCTCGAGCCTAAGCCGGCGAAGAAACACGCATGGATGGTGGTGTACCCGGACGAGTCTAGGTCTAGGCTCTTTGATTATCAGGACGATGCGGCAGGGTGGGCGTGTCATGCGCCGGAGAAATGTAAGGTAGTGCAGGTTACATGGGAGGAGTGATGAGTAAGTCCATAAACCCCGGCGAGAACAACGGGCAGTCCAAGCTGACGATGGAGGCAGTGCAGATCATTCGACACCTGCTTCGCTGTGGGCATTCGGGTAAGGAAATCGCTACGGTTTATGGGCTCTCGTCTGGCCTGATCTCAGGCATACGCACAGGCAAGTTGTGGTCAGCACCGGAGGAAGAATTGGTGGACAAGAATAAATTCAAGGGGCGTCCCTTCAGGGACGAGGACATTCAGATTATCACCGAGGAGGTGACGTATCTCATAGAGCAGGGCTATCGCGCACAGGACAGGGATCGTATTCTCGAAGGACTCGAAGTGGCTCTCGATGGCTCGACCAAGGACGAGTGGAGGCTGTGGACAGGGATGAAGTTGAGGAATGTGATTGATGACTTTTACATATTAGGAGCACCGTGATGAGTAAGAACAATGGAGGCCCGGCGTTTCCGTCTTCAATAGTAGATGACTCCTTGCATGTGCCGGGTATGTCCCTCCGCGACTGGTTCGCGGCCAAGGCGATGCAGGGATTACTGCAGTACGCCTATGCACACGCGGATAGAGCGTCGGTTGCATACAAGGTGGCAGATGCCATGCTCGCTGAACGGGAGAAGGACAATGACTGACAAAGCACTCCTAGAACTCGCGGCGAAAGCGGCGGGGATTGAACTTTTGTTTGAGGAAATGAAAGACGGGAGTATCTATTACTACTATAAGATTCCCGGTGATACGCAAGGGTGGAACCCTTTGAACTCTGATTCTGACGCTCTGCGCCTTGCGGTGAAGTTAGAAATTGATGTGAACTTTAATGACGTGAAGAAGCGCGTCTGGGCCGAACCGCAATACATAAATGAGCCGCCCTATCCGGTACATGAAGGCTATGGAGACGACCCCTACGCCGCAACCCGTAGAGCCGTCGTAAGAGCAGCCGCTGAGATTGGCAGGGGGATGGAATGAATAAGGAAGATATAAAAATTGCTTTGGGCATCCTTGTATTTTTCTTTCTTACTGGATTGGTGTGTATTTTTTTGGTTTGGATAGTGAAGCAGGTGCTGTTATGAGTAAAACAAACATCCTCCCCAAACCCGATGGCTTTTATCGACACCATAGCGGGAAGGTCTATCAAGTTCTTGAGATTGCCAAGATGGAAGCAACCGGAGAGGTGGTGATTGTCTACCGTGAGCGTGGCTCAATAGACAACGTGTGGGTGCGCCCTGCATCCGAATGGTGGGATA
>Ga0208389_1000043_pt1 | contig 69524 bp, 104 predicted proteins | sample CryBogCBH12Aug09_FD_184625 | JGI IMG/M metagenome (GOLD analysis project Ga0208389, IMG submission 184625) | Freshwater microbial communities from Crystal Bog, Wisconsin, USA - CBH12Aug09 (SPAdes) (version 2) | ecosystem: Environmental > Aquatic > Freshwater > Lake | place: Crystal Bog... | reverse complement strand
CCATATCTCCACGATACCGCCACTATCTGCAATGAACTATATCAGCACCTTGTCAAGGTTGGGTTGACAAATGCTGGTAGCAGATAGATTATATAGGCTGCTACACTAAAGCCAAGCTAGGGCCTCCACAGTTGGGTGTGGGGGCCCTTTTCTTTTATCCCATATGTCCGATTTGTAACTAATGTCCAAATTTTATCGAGATCGAGGTAGCTCAAAAACCCCCTTTACGAATAGGCTAAAATTCACCTTTACGAACGGGCGGGAATTTCTATTTATTCCCACTAGTAAAAATATAACCTTTACGAATATAACAATATTCACCTTTACGAATAGCATAATATTCGCTTTTAGTAAACATATAAAAAAGTGATTCATTTCACATAAAATAAATGTAAAATGATTCTATTTTACATAAAATATTACACAAAATCTATTGATTTGTCCAAGAAATATTGTGTTTTTTATATGTTTATTTGAGTATATATTACGAATGTGATGAATATTACATGCAATATATGGGGATATAACTTGACAAATGGGCAATTTGACATTACGAACGCCAATATGTTATGATTTATATCTAAATAACTATAATGTAATATTATCAGGTGATATTATTTATTTTTGTATGACTATATTCTCCACTTTACTCCACTATACACCACATTAAACCATGCTAAATGGCTCTATAAGACTCTAATTATGGGCGGGAGAGGTAGGATATTGCCCTATTCAAGTTATCTATGTTATCCCTAAATAGCCCTAGACCAGAGTTACACTTGTTACATAGATATGCTCTAAATTCTCCTGTTTTCCAATCATGATCTAGATACCATTTCTGGTTAGTTTCTTGACATATTGGGCATACATAGTCTTCATCTGGATATGGGTTAGCTTTTTTTAAATCATTGACCAATTTACCCTTTATGCCAGCACATTGCTTACATATATCCTTATAGTGTATCTTTACTGGGGTAGTTGAGGATATTACGAATTGATCTCTTTTCTTATCTATATTGCATATACGACAATTGATTATTTCTCTACTAGAAATGGTATCAATCATATTCCCGCCCTTTTTTTCGCTCAATTTTGCCCCTCTACTTTGCTCATTACTCTGCTATAATTGTAACAGATAAAGGAGAAATAATCAATGATTGATTTCAGTAATTTTGAGAAAATAAGTGATGAAGCATATGTCTGGCGTGATTTCTTGGGCGATGAACTATCTGATATCCTGTTTGAGCAGTCAGCTGCTATATCAAATAGCCCTGCTGGCATAGACGATTCAAATGGATATGCTCGTGAAGATAGATCAGATAGGGTTCAATTACTACATGGAGCAGTTGATCAAAGAGCTGTGGATAAGGTACTTGATTTCTTTAAAAATACTGAATACGAAATAAGATATTTCTTACACTGGCATAATCCCGCCGACATCTGGTTTCCAATCCATAGAGATGAAGAAGCACCAGACCCAACACCCCTAAAAAAAGCTTGGGGTGGGGTTCTTTATCTTTCAGAGATGGATGGCGGAGAACTTTTCTATCCAACTAATAATACCTGGTTTCAGCCACATAAAGGAGATTTAGTATTACACACAGCATCTATTATTCATGGTGCTGCTGCAGTAAGAGGAGATAACAAAAGATTTATTACTTTTGTAGCTTACGATAAAAATCATCCAGTTGACCCTAACGACCATCCTACCAGAGAAGAAGAAGCTGCGTCTACAATGAGAGATGTTATGAACTCTAAAGAATGGCTTGAGACCGATTTAGGTAAAAGATTTATTGCTTACCAAGAGTGGTACTGGGGAAACAAGATTAATATTTAATTGTCTGAGTTGCTGGAGGCGTTCTTAGATTCATAGAAAACAATGCTCTTCTTCCAGATGTTACTGGATTCACAAGATGTGGATCTATCCCTCTAAAGTAAAACAATGTGCCCGCTTGAGGTCTATAAGTGATTGGATTTTCAGTGCTTGGGAAATCTCCATCATAAAATACAATCTCCCCGCCTTCATATTCATCTGTTAAATAAAGCAAAGCAGTTAAAAGTGTGCCACCTTGGCCGTAGTCATCTATATGATATTCTTTGAAATTTTGACCTTGACCAAAATTTCTATAATTAAATAGTTCTATGCCTAGATCATCTTTTGGATAATTAAATTTAGCTTTCATGGATTCCATAATAAGATTTAATGTATCATAAAACAATGCCTCATTGGCATCTTTCTTTTTTAAAGTTTTAAACAAATAATTTTCGTCATAAATAGGCAAAAATTCACTCATGTTGATATTAGCGTATCCTTGTCCATCAAGCTTTATATTATTTACAAAATAATCGTTAATGTACTTACATGTATCTTTGCTGATAAAATTTTCAATTATTTTTGGTTGCATTTTTCCTATTCCTTTTTGTTAAAACTATTATATCATAGTAGGTATCAACCTACGTAACCGCCCGTTTGTTCTGCTTTTACTTTAAGATCTACCCCAGTGTAAAAGAAAACAATGCAAGATCTTTCTCCTGAAGTAACTGGCAAAACCTCATGTTGACCAAATTGCGTACCTTCAAAATAATATAATTGACCAGATTTTGGTTTATGCGAAATATACTCATTAGTTTCTGGATTCTGCCAATCGTAATGTGTGTACCACAAAAACTCTCCGCCATCATAATCGTCAGTTAAATATAAAATTGCTGAATGAACGTCATATTTGCTTACCCCCCAATCAGTATGCAATGGTAGATACTGCGTAGGTCCGTAATTAGTATATGTCATAGTTAAAAGATTAATTTTGTTATTAGGCAAATTAAAATATGTCTTTATTGAATTTGCAATTAAGTTGTTTAAATCAAGCATAAAAAGATCTTCAGGCTTTACTCCGTCAGAAAATATTTTTTTACCCGTGCCGTCTATAGTGTCAAAAAAATTTAGCTCATGATTATGATATATTGAAAAACGACTTAGACCGTTAGGGTGATTATCATCTGGATAATGAGGTTGTGTTTTATCCTTTAAATAATTATGTATGGCGTATGCTGTTTCCCTTGAAATAAATTCATCCAATATATTAAGTTTTTCAGACATAATTTAATCACCTTTCGATTCTATTTTAATTTTAAATTCTTCTTCTCTTTCTATAATTAAATAATTATAGTTATAAAGTCCAAGTTTTGACTCAAGATTTTCAACAATTTTATTTAGTGGTAATTCATCGCATGTATAAAAATCAAACTGAATTTTACATGGAAAAGGTTCGTCCCAAATATGTAATGTTATGTGAGATGTTTCGGTTGCACAAATGCATACTAAACCTCTGCGATTATCTTTTTCTAAATAATAACAGATGGGACCAATTATTACTTGATTTTCAATTAAACTTAATAAATCTTTCATCCATATTTCAGCATACTGAACGTTTTTTACTGGACTTTTTGTTATTCCGTTTATCAATAATTGCTGATAATTTGCCAATTTATATCCCTTTATTTTGCTATCTTATAAAACAGTATGATGTTGCTTCTTTCACCAGAAGTTATCATATTAACAGAATGAGGCGTTTCTTCGTCGCCTTTAAAATATATTAAAGACCCAGCGTCTGGTTTGTAAGATGTACTTTTTTCTTTATCGCCCGAAAGATCATCGTAAAACAATATCTCTCCACCGCCGTAATCGTCAGTCAAATAAAGCAAGGCTGAATAATAAGATTCTGTGTAGCCATCTACTCCTCCATATGCATCAGTATGCCAGCCAAGCTCTTGACCAGTTTCAAGAATTTGATACATTGCTCTATCCAAAACAAGGTTTTCTACCTCAAACTTATCTTTAATTTCTTTAACTATTTTTATAACTAAATCATTAAATTTAACATCTGCTTTATCCGATATACCGTTCTCAGTAATATATACGTTTAAAAGATTTTTTGGACTTAAAACAGATATTGATTTAAGATAAGAGTTAAGTTCAGATGCTGATTCGCTACTAATAAAATTATCAATAACTATTGGTTTCATTTTTTTCCCCATATTCTGATATTTGTTTTTCGTATACATAAGTTTGAGTCATATATCTTTCTCCACTTATTATTTTATTTACTAAGTGATTTTCAAAACTAGGAAACATTATTAATGTTCCAGCTTTAGGCTTAATTGTTAAATCATGTTTTGTAAAAAACAGCTCTCCACCCTGATAATCCTCGTTTAAATAAAGAATTGATGTAAAAATGGGAGTTGTTGGTTTCCCATCTTCTAGTAGGTATCCGTATTTGTCGTAATGTTTTGACATATAAGAACCAGCAAAGTAAACTCTAGTCATGAACTGCAAAGAATCAATATGTTCTTTAGAAATATTTTTATTTAATGCTGGTGTATAATTGTTAATACATTCTGAAAATACCTCAATAAATTTTTTATACTGATAGTTTGTTTTATCAATATAAATTGCTTTTGCATTTAAAGTAGATCCCCCGCCATCATTGTTATATGGTTTCCAATTTGGCATAGCTGATAAACTTTTGACAAGCTCTTCAGGATTTAAAAGAGCTTCTTCAAACTGCCATATATCGCCATATTTTATTATATTCAAATTTTGCCAATCAGCTTGAAAAATCACCCAAATGATTAAAGCATAAGGATACTTGTTTGCCATCCCTAAAATCGGAATAGAGTCCGTCATTGAAACAATAATGACATTTATCATTATTTAGTTTGTTACAATGTGAACATGTCATTTTTGCATCCTGTATAATCCATTTGTGCTTGCAATTACTCATAGAAATATATTATACCATTTATTTCTTTTTTAAGCATTTTTATTTTTATCATCTATGTATACAAAACCTAGGCCTTTTCTTCTGACTTTGCTCCAGTCTAGGTCGTCCTTGCTTTGTTTTTTTAGATCCGTAGACCCAATTGCCGATTCCCACAACCCGCTTTGATAAACGCTAGATTCATATTGAATATCTTGATTACCGTTCACACTGTAGCCTTTATATTGACCAAATGTGCCTTCAATTAAATCTTGTTTATCTCTGCAAAGCCCTTTAATTTTGTTTTGTAGATGATCATTTGCATCAGACAAGTATTTTATTTGCTCAGATTCATATTTTGCTGATTTTTTAAGACGTTCCATTTCATTTTTTAGTTTTTTATTTTCCAGCTGAAGATAAGAATAATGATCATTTTTTGGACTACCTTTTGAAAGACGTAATGCTCTTTGATAGTCTTCTATTGTTTCTATATAATTAACTATTTTTTTTTCATAAAAATGAATACAATATATAATTCCAAATGTATAAAGTCCCAATATTAATAAATATATCATTTATTTTCTTTCTTTTTTTGACTTATTTTTTTAACAACTTTTTTTGCAACTTGCTTTTTTTCGGATCTAAAGCTTAAAAGTGCTTTAAGTTCTTTTACCTCAGCCCAACGTTTACTTGCTATTTCACGGGCATCAAAAGTTTGTTCTTTCCAGTAGTCCCTGTTATCACGTAAAGCCAAATAATCTTTTGTTTTTTCTCCACTCAAATCATTAAGAGTGTGAACTAAATCGTGCCAATAATCACTTTGCTTTTGTACTTTTTGTATTTTTTTTCTATAATCTTTTACTACAAACAAAATAACACATGTGTAAATAACTAATAAAACAAACCACAATTCATTATTCATACTAATCCTTCTTTCCGTATTTATCTTCAAGATATTTTGCAAATATTGCAGGGTCATTTATATCTGATGCCCCAATGCCATCAATTTCTTTTCTACCCTTGTCTCCTGTATGCCAGCCGTACTGATAAGCTATATTATTTTTCATTTCATAACATTGAAAATCTATTTGTCTTTTTGAGTATATCACATCTACAGGCATTTTAGTTTTAAGATTTATAATTTCAATAAAATCAAGCAACGCCTTAGAATTTATAGCCATCGCATGAGCACCTATTCTGTCACGTGCAATTTCTAAATGATCAGAAAATGGAAGATTTGGACTAAATGGCTTATTCACATCAAGAGTTCCTAAATAAAATAAGTCCCAGTTTTCTGGTAGTTCTGCAACAGCCTTACCAAACTCTTCTTCATAATCTTTTCTAATTACAACGTCATCCTCAGTAATTAATATGTTTTTATATCCTTTTGCCACAGCATCCCATAATATTCCTACGTGTGTAGCAAGAATTGCTGCTTCATTTGCAGTTAATGCATCATCGCCAATATCAAACCATCTTTTTTTTGTGTGATCAACAATAGAAAGTTGATCAAAATGGCAAAAATTTCCATCTACAGCTGAAAAACGCTCAGCTTTAATACCCATATTTATGAATTGATTACTTACGTATTCCCAACGATCAGTTCTGCGGTCTAAATTAACACAATAAATATGATCAAAGAATTCATTTAATTTCATTTTGCGTTTTTGCTTACAATCTTATCCACTATATTTTTACTATTAATTAAATTGACATCTAGTTTAATTCCAGCCTTGTGCATTGTGTTTAACCATTCAACGTGGTTGGCAAGCTTTTTCTTTTTTCTTTTTTTTCTTGCTTCTTTATTGCTCATTTTCTCTGTTTTCTACTAATAATCTATTATACTTAATAACTACTCTACTATATTCTTTTTTTAAATATTCGTAATCATACTTAAGTGTATAGTATTTTGCCATAAAAAGCAAGCTTATTACTATAAATATACTCATCCATGCATTCATACTCCAGTACTTCCAAACCCGCCCTGCCCACGATTAGATTCAGGAAGCTCATCTACTGGCTCAAAGAATACATTCTCAACCTTTTGGATAACCAATTGGGCAATTCTTTCTGCTCTGGCAATAAAATAGACTTCATTACTATGATTGATTAGTAGTACCTTGATCTCTCCACGATACCCCGCATCAATAGTTCCTGGTGCATTAAGTACGGTAATGCCATGCTTTGCAGCAAGTCCTGATCTTGGGTGAATTAAACCAACATATCCTTGTGGTATTGCCATAGCAATGCCTGTTGAAACCAGCTTATACTCCCCTGGCAATATATTAACTGCATGCAAAGAATATAGATCTGCTCCTGCATCTCCGTCTCTTGCATATGTTGGTAGGTGTGCATTACTAAATGTTTTCATTACATCTATCTTCATTCTGGCTTATGCCCCCTAATCTCATTTGGACCGAATAAGGCTCTTATCGCTACTCGGAAATCTTCATCTGTAATCTCATCAATATCTCGCCCAATTTCTTTTGCCATGCGTCGCATTTGAGATTTGCTCAAATCTATTACATTGTCTTCATCATTCTTGCTCATTTAATCCCACAATCCTGGATAGATGTTTGCGAACCATCTCATTGTATCTTTGTATTGCTTTTCTGTCAACCCGCCAAATTCTTTCTGCCATTTCTTATTAATAGCAATACCATTATTACTTAATTCATCAAACATTTTTGCATACTTCTCATAATCTAAATCTCTAAAATATGCTGCTTCATCTACTGTTGATTCACGATTAGCATATGGGTGACCTACACCATGAGAGTTTTTAATATGCCATCTTAAAAGCCCCGCAATTTGACCAGCTAAATAACTATCACCATTCCATGCATCTTGATCGCTAAATCCACGTGTTAATCTTTGATGTGGATACTTAATAAACTTATTAAACAAACGTGCAGGCTTTAATTTATTAAAAAATCGGGATACTGAATTAATTGTTTTTCTAGCTCGTGATGGCCTTATATTTTTGAGTTCTTCCCATGATATTGATACAGTATTCATTGTTGATTTAGTTTTCATTATAATGCTTTCCCCTAACAATCATTGCATCTTCAACATGTGTGCAATCTTCTCTTAGACAATGATTAGATACACCTTTAGGATTACTAAAATCAACTAAATGATTTTCCATGATTAAATCAGCTAAAATATTACGTAACTTTTCATCATGATCAACATATAAATAACCAACTATATCTTTATGACTTCTCACGTTGCTCCTTTATCCAAGCATCCCCAGCTATTTCTTCATAGCAATCAATGCATATTTTTAAATCGCCAAATGGCATATAACGTTTTCTTAGGCTATTGCAATATGGGCATCTATTATAAGTCCCGCTCATTTCTTAGTCGCTATCGCCCAAATTGCAGTAGCAATCATTGCAATTACTCCATTAAGCCAACTAATTCTCCATGTATATGACCATAAAGGTCTACTTATCCACCACATTGTAAAATTAGTTTTAATCTTGTTCATATGAATATTTTTTCATTTCAATAGCATTAAGACCATCTTGATAATAATCTTTTAGTATATTTGTTTTATTAAATCCACGCTTTATATACATATCTATAGCCATATAATTGTCTTCTCTTACTTGTAAGACAATTTCTATATTTCCCATCCAATCCATTAACATATCAAACAGTTTAGATCCTAGCTTTTGACCACGATATTCTGGAATAACTGTAACTGCAATTATTTCACCAATCCCGTCAATTATACAAGCAGCAGCATAACCAACAATTAAATCATTGTCTTCTGCAATTAACCAATAAGATTCAGGTATTTCAAAATACTCTTCAAATTGAAATAATGGCCAACCGCCCTCTATAGGATACAATTCATTATCTAATTCTGCTACAGCAGGAAGATCATCAAAGCTCATCTGCCTAATAATAATTTTTTTTGAATTAGTCAAAGAACCACGACTTAAATAAATTTATAGTTAATATTAATATTAAAACTACATCTAATATATGATTTAATGTAATATCCATTATTTCTTTTCTTCCCAAGCTTTGTTAAGTTTATAAGCAAAAAACTCCTGTTCTGGAATAATTGCAACAAATTTATGATCATCACACCATTGAATACTGGCGGGAGTGATGTAAGGATTAATCTTTAATTCATTATAACACTTTGGACATTTCATTATTTACTCCTTAATGGATGTGTAGGCCAATAATATTGGCATGTGTCACAACATGGTTGATTATATTCATCATTGACTGCAGACGCATATTCTGCATAGTATTCTGGATCTTTGCGATATAGATTAGCTTTATGTGTTGCATTAACACGTTTTATAGTTGTAGGATTAACACGCCACATAGGTTCATCATCACCCCATGACAATACAGCAAGTTTAGTTAATGCTGCAATGTTTTCAGCATTCTTATCAGTCTTAATACCACGCATACTGGCAAGTGTAATAGCAGTTTGACTGTAACGCCACAATTCGTTTTCTGCACCCTCCCACATAAGAACTGCGGGATGGTTACGCCAAGCGTTGGATTGTGATTGTCCAGATAGGACCTTGAGTATCTGATAACACTCAAGTATTTGTTTGTTGAGACGCTTGTTATCTAAAGCATCTAGACTGTCCCGCATTGCGGGGTATGGAAGGAATGTTTGCATGATTGTATTCTATCAGTTAGTGTTGTGTCTTGTCAATAGGGTATTCAAGGTCAAAATCTTTTTCACTATCCATTATTCTCCTTAAATGGTATAATTAATTATGTAAGCATTAAAATTAGGAGGTATAAAATGTCCCAGCACGATAGTCCTTATGCACCGTCTCAAGCACCTGAACATTCGCCATATGCACCAGCTCATACTGAGCCTTCACCATATGTCCCCGTTCATCCAGCATCTCCGTATGCGCCATCAAAGCACTAATTATCTTTATTTAAAGGGCCATCTTCGGGTGGCTCTTTTTTGTTTCCCCACTTTTTCCAATATGGGATTCCTTCTTCATCAAAATCAGATCCAAGATTCTTTAACAATTCTTCATCCTCTTCCATGATTCTTTTAATATAATCATCAAATGACATTTAAGTTTTCCTTCCATCCTAAAAACCCTGTTTTTTCACAATATTTATTTAAATCTTCTTCTTCTATTTTGTATTTTTCTAATAATTTAATTTTATCAACCCTTTTTTCATTTTCTATTAATAAAGAAACTTTTGTATTTTTATCAGCCATTGGCTTATCATTTCCATCATATTTGATTCTATCTTGACTATAAAAATGATATATTACTGGTGAATTAAAAGCAAATATTTTATATTCTTTTGCAAAAGACCTTATTGATTGTACTATTTCTTCCAAAAAAAAGCCAACATCTGGATTTATATCTAAATCCTCAAAGTATTTTTTTTCTACGAACATACATGCACCCTGTATATAATAGGTAATTTCATCATCATTTATTTCAGTTATTTCTGGCCATTCACCAAAATATTTTCCTTTCATATTGCTAGCGGCATTACAAATAACTGGACCAATTATTCTTTTTTTATCTTCTCCTATAGTATACATAGCTGGAACACAAGTTAAAATTATTTTTTCATTTTGTTTTTTTAATTTTTTATATTTTTCTATTATTTTAGTGTCCCATGATTTTTCACTAAATGTGTGTGCGTCTATTTGAAAATAATAATCAAAATCTTGCGTTTGTGAAAGAGAAACTGATCTTGCCCAAGAAACACCGTATGAATCAGAAGGGAGCACTTTTATATATCTTAGTTGATTGATGTTTAAAAAATTTAAATTTGGGTGTTGTTGACTTTGAGAAACTATAGAAAAAATTAAATTTTCTGGGTTATCAGCATCACTATAAAAACTTTTTACAGTATTTTCTAGTTCGGATTCATTGTATGCGGCGATTGATATAAGTATTTTATTTGACATATCCCCTCTAATAGTTTAATGCATTTTTTTTATTTTTTATGATATTTATTTATTTATATAACCCAAAGATATGCTAGCTCGTGGTTCAAGTGGTACTACAAGGTGAACAACATCCATTGGCACTATAATTATGTCTTCAGGCTTTGTAATATATGACTCATAATTTTCTTGATATTTATCAGCACCGTAATTAGGATATATTCTCCATTCCATACTTCCAATACAAGTCCAACCTATTGCTAACCATGCGTCAGTATGAGGATTTAATAAATCTACATGCCCAGACAAATTAATATATAATTCAGCATAATTTGTTGCGTGTCCAAATATTTCATTAAAAAAATCAACGACAACATCTAATTCTTTTGATATATTATTTCCGCTTTTTCCAGTTTCTGGATTTACAATATCAGCCACTTGCAAATAAAGATTTTCAGTTGAAAGCCCATACCTTATTTTTCTTGTTTTTGAACTTACATAATTATCTGATTTAGCATAATCAAAAAAATTAATAAATTGTTCCCAGTCAAGAACTTCAGGAAATAGATTGGGTATATACAATACTTTTTGATTTTTTATTGCATTTTTTACTTCTTCTTTAATTAAGGATATATCAATCTTGTTATTCATTTTTTCTACCTTCTATTATATTTCTTAACATGACAACGCATAGATGAGGCTACAACAACAGCCATTGCCAGCAATAGCATAAAGCAATGCATACTATTCCCCCTCATTTTGAAGAAGACGAACATCTTCTTGTAGATCAAGAATCATATCATGAATTTCTTCTACCATTGTATTAGTTTCTGTACTCAAGCGCAAATCTTTACGGGCTATTTTCTTCTCCTGCTCGCCTTCACGGTTTCCCGATGCTAATAGTAGGCAGGACAGTATAATAGCCTCTAAGGACACTATAAGGGTTAATAAGCCGTAAGGAAAAGGCTCTACCTTAAATGCTACCCAAAGCCCCCACCATATTATATGGACAATAAGGAACATTGGATGTGCTGAAACTTCTGCGGTCCAGTCAGATAAAGATTCTACTTTTTTATTGAATATCTTAAAATAATGTTTAATGATAAATACCCCCGTGTAGTGCTAGCACTACAAATATATTATACCATTAATAATTAAATAATTAAACTTGGCTTCTCTGTTTTTGCTGTGAGTAATGCTTCGTTAAAATAATTCATAAAACTATTAATAACATAAATAGTGTCATCCAAAGCATCTTGCTTTGCTTCTTCAATTTTATCTTCTGTAAAACGATCATCAATCGCCCATTGTTCAAGCAATTCTGTTGCTACAACTTCAACAATCTTTTCTAGACTGGTTACTGATAGTGGAATATCTCCTGACATTTACTTACTCTTTCTGTAGTTGTGTAAAGGGTTAATATGAAACATATTTCTAATTCTATTTTTTCTAACTTCGTCTAACCACTTACTAATGTTTAGTAAGTATGCTGATATATATACTGTTGATCCAAATATAAATCCCCATTGCTTTGTTTGAATGCTATATGCTACCCAAGCACATTCTGTGGCGATACCAACTAAGTATCCCCTCCAATTTTTGTGTCCAACCAACAATATGCCAATGACACCTATTATTGATAAAGCCCATGACCATAACTGACTACTCATTTAACTTTTTTACCCCACTTATTCCATCCTCTTTCATGAACATAGAATAATGCTGTCTCCCAAATGACTTCTGCTGATATAATCTCTGCTGCCAATTCTAGGCTGTGCGTGATAAAGAAGGCTACGGATACGCCTGCAACTGTGTGCACGAGTCTCCATGTGAGTGTTTTAAGCAATGATTTTTTATGTGATTCCATAATACATTAATTATACCAAAAAGGGCGGGATAATCATATCCCGCCCTCCCCAGTTGTATTATTTACTTAGTTAGCTGTGGCTGCTTGAAACGCTTAGCCAAGGCGTTGTACTTGGCAATAAGTGCTGAATAAGACTTATTGATTGATGCAATATTTACCTTATCATTTGTAAGATCAGCAACGTGTGCTGCTTTTTCAACTGTAAGTGCTGTTGTTGCAGCATTTAGAGAAGTTGTTGCAGTTGCAAAATCAGAAGCATGTGCTGCTTTTTCTGCTGCAAGTGCTGAATTTGCTGAAGTTACTTGTGAACTTAGCGATGCAATCTGTGCATTCAAAGAAGCAATCTGTGCATTAAGTGCTGTAATTGTTCCATTAAGATCTGTAACCGCAAATGTTCCAGTAGCTGCCTTGACCGCTGTTGGAAGACCTGTTGAAGTTGCAGAAATTGAAGTATCAGTTGCTACTACAGTAACTGTACCAGCAGATACTGGTGCAAGAGTAGAAGTTGCTGAACCAATTACTGTGACTGGTGTTACCCCTGCTGCAGAAGCAACCGCAGAAGTTGTAAGTGTCTTGGTTACTGACAAATCAGCAAAAGTTGCACCAATAAGTGTTACAGAAATAGCCTCCGATGCTACTGGGTTACCAAAAACGTCAGTTGCTGTTGCTGTAATTGTTGGAGAAGTACCAATCGCTGATGATGAAGGAAGTGAAAGAGAAACATTTGCTGCTGCTCCCGCTGTTCCCTTAATGTATACGATTGTTGAATATGCACCATTTGTAATGGTCACAGAACCAACTGTTGTGCTGGTTGTATAGGCATATACTGTTGCTGCAACACCCGTTGATGTTACAGAAATTGATGATACACCTGAAGTAGATGAGACTGGTGCAAGAGTTGTATTAAGTGCTGAAACAAGCTTAACGCCTGATGCAACAAATGAAACTACTGTACCTGTATCTGCTGTAGCAGCAAGTGCAACTGTATTTGATGAATCAATTACATTTGATGCTGGAACCGCTACTGTTGCTGGTGCTGCAGAAGTTGTTGTGTTTGCTGATCCTGCTACTGTTACCGCAAGCGGGTTAGCATGAGCAACGCTTGATACGCCAAAAATTGCAAGGGCTGCAGCAGTTGCAATAGCGATCTTCTTATTTACGTTCATTTATTTCCTATCTAGTTAGTATCCCTGTACAGGATAATGGTTACTGTCATAACCAATGCTTTATTCTATCTTGTTTGACTATTCTTGTCAACTTTGTTTTTTGACACTTGTTTTTGTTGTCTGATGATTTGAAATGGACCAGACGTATAAATATCATTGTTAGCTGCAATTTCAAGAGCTTTCTCTACACTTGCACCTGCATACAACGCACCAATAGCGATAGGTGATCCAGAACCAACACCGTATATGCCGTCGCTATTCAGCAAAACACTAAAATCATTTCCAATGTCGAATACTTCTCCATCAAATGCAAAAAGCATATTAAATCCAGAATCTTTATCTTCTTTTTCTTCTTTCCAACCATAATCTTCTAAACATTCTTTCATTGCTGGAATAAACTTCACCACCATAAAACGATAAAGGTTTTCTCTTTCTTTAACAGTCGGAACTGGAGGAATAAAAACGTGCTGAAGAATATCGCAAGGCTGTGAATCTCCACTACCTGCAATAAGCCAACCATTATTTTTGGTAATTTTTTGCATAGTTGCATGCATGTTTGGACGAGCACCGTCAGTAACTTGAGAATCAGCACCCATTGTTACATTTCCATTTTTGCATACAGCAACAATTGTTGTCATTTTTTAAGCTCCTCCAAAATAGATTCCGCAGTCCTAGATTTAATAGTTTTTGTAATCTCACCCTTTTCCATTACAAAAACTTGAGGAATACTTTGAACTCCATATTTTTGTAAATCTTCCATCTTGACTTTATCCACATCAACCATGTAATAGCTGGTGTCTGGATCAAGAACAGATAGTCTTGCATACTGTGGCTTTAACTGCTTACATGGACCACACCATTCTGCAGTAAAATAAACTACACATTCATCCTCTGCCTGAAAATCTTTTGCATCGTTAGTTATATTAAGCAATTATTTCCTCCGCTGATATTTTATTTCCTACATAAAGGTTCTTCACAATATGATCTCTAACATGGTCTGCACCCTTTTGACGTCCAGCCAAAATAATAACCCATCGTGGTTCGTATTTTAAATCAATGCAAGTTTGACAAAGAAACAATTGAATTCCTGATAACAAACTTGATTTTGTAGGTTGTAATTGTTGTTTGGCTTTATTACAGCTAAAACAAAGCATTAAAGATCATCCTCACTAATATATCCTATACCGATTTCATCTACTACTATAAACTCATCATTCGGAACCTCAATGGTATAACTTATACCGCCTTCAAAATATTGAATCATAGAAGCCCAAACACCGTGATTCATTATTGTTCCATATATACCATCATCTGGCAAATAAACATATGTAACTGTGTGTTCAGCAAGATTTTCTTCTTCTGAGTTGCTCATCAGTATATTTCATCCCTTCTAGTTCGCATGGTACTCCAAATGATTGAACCATTTGTCTAACAAGTAATAAATAGTCCATTATTGCCATTCTGTCTGACTCATTAAACTCCATTATATTGCTTTCATACACTGTAAGTGCTAGGTAGTTTGGCCTATCTCTTACATCAAGTAGCAAATTTTTTACGGGAGGTTTAATCTCACGTATTTTTTTTGCTATCTCTTTTGTGTATTTACTTTTGTGCATGTAGTTTTTTTAACCGCTTCCAAACTTCTGGAGTTTTGTGTTCGTTATATTGTTTATCTGGTCTTCCAAGATCCATATAAACACCTCCCCAAACACCCTTTTCTTTATTGGCTACTCCTTCTGAGTGACATATTTTAATGACTGGACAATTAATGCAAAGCTGATCTATTTGCTTGGCAACTTCTTTATCTGTTTCATAAAGATCGTAAAACCAATCAAACTTTGAATCTGTCGTCATGCCATTGCAGGATGCAAGGTGATACCACTCTGCATCCTGATCATCAATGCCAATAAAATTAAATAAATTTTCCATAAGCTTCTGGCACATCCCATTCGCCATTTGCGTTTACTGGGTTGCGGAATTGCTCTCCCCATTGATTATTTTTAAACAAACCATTTGTTTGCGAGTAGCCTTTCTGGCTTGGTATCCATCTTACAATGGTATATCCATCCCAATAAAAACCGTTATTTTTATTTTTATCAACAAAATTATGAGCTTGTTCATAATTAAACTTAATTTTTGCCATTATTTTTCCGTCCCAAATAAATTTCTCCAGCTAACAAAATAATATTTTTCGCCAGAATTGTCGGTTATTTCAGTTGCATGGATATCGTTATAAATTATAATATCACCAATATTTAATGGTAGTGGATGTATTACTCCATTTTGATCACGCTCTCCTGGACCCATTTTTATAATAGTCCCACGAGAAAGATTTTGTTCAACTACTGAAGCAGCAATAACAAGGCCAGATTTTGTAGTTTTATCAGTTTCCTCAATTTTAGTTACTAATACAAGACCGCCTAACGGCTCTATATTTGTCATTTATTTCCTTTGATAGTAGTTACTTATTATATTGTATCAGCGTTATTATTATCTGTCAAGCTTATTTTGAAAAATATCTATATGGAATTCCATATAAATCAAGAAGTTTCATACATTGTTTATTTCTTGGAGAATCACCAAAAATTAATGCAATTGTTGGTTCTGATTCAATCATCTTAAGATCAGAAAGAGATCCTTTATCTCTAATTAATTCTTCTTTTATCTTATAACCATTTTGTTTTATGAGTTTTTCTACTTTTCCGATATATTCTGTGATCATGTTTTCAGCCCCACGCTGACCTTTATGAACAAAGATAAACTCTTTATCTTCAGGATAGTGGTGTTTATTATCTTCTAAGAGAATAGTAACTTGACGAATCAAATCGTTATAGTCTGTCCACTCTTTATCACCAAAAATTAATGCTCTCATAATTTCCTTTCTGAAACACACAAGGACGGTTTCCCGTCCTTGTGCAAATATATACGTATATATAATTTACTTACGTGGTGCGAATGCTCCGCCCCAAATAGACTTCTTCATCTCTGCCTTTTCTTCTGCTGCAGTTTCTTTTGCATCTTCTTCTTTAGATTCTGCATCTGCTGCTTTTTCAATAGGCTGATCATTGTCATTTTCTTCTGTAACTTCATCTGCTCCTGCAGCTTTGTTTACATTTGAAGAATCTCCGTAGCACTCATGAACTACTGATCCACCGCAATCTGGGCAAGTTGTAGACTTCATGATCTTTTCAGGTTGATTCATTTCATTTGCACGTGATGGTGCAACTGCTGATGTTGCTGAACTTGGAATTGTTTCCTGATTAGGAACAACTCCTGGGTTATTAGGTGCATCTGAAACTGAAACATCGCCTTCTGGACGAGTCTCCTGATTTACTAGTGTGCCTGATGCAGTTGGAAAATCTTTTTGTACAGCAATATTTCCCCTTGGATCTGGTTCTGTTGTTTGATCTGACATTGTGTTTCCTCCAATCGTGTAGTCGTTAGGTTGTGATGCAATTACATTTGTATTTGCAGTTTGTCTTACATAGTTCTCAACGCTTCTTTCGTCACGTTCTTGATCTATTGACGAAGAAGTTCCAATTGCTTTTGTAAAAGCATCTTTTACATCCTCGAAAAATTTTTCCACGATCTCTTTATTCATTATGCGTGAGATCCTGCTTCTGTTGTTGCAATTGGTCCACCCGCACGTTGCGGAGTTGTCATTGAAACATCTTTACCTGTGAAAGCACCTTGTGTTGTTGCTTTTGCTGGGTTGTTGATTCCCAAATCTTTTACTGATGGTGACGTTGAGCCACCGTTAGGTCCTGCTTGCTCTGTTACTGGAGTAGCGGAAGCTGGTTGCTGTGTTCCGCCATCTTTGCTTTGCTGATTGTTGTCCATATTTAAATCACCACCTTTATGTTTATTATACCTTATTACCTTAAAAAAGGGAATCCATTATTCCCAGAAATGACCCATGCCCATTTTTCTTAAAACTTCTTCTCCTTCAGGAGTTAAAGTAATCAAAGCTTCTAAATCCTCATTGTATTCTACGCTTGCAAGTCCTGCCTCAAATAAGCTTATGAGTGTTTCGTCTACGTCAGCCATTATTTGATCATAAAGCTCAGGCATAACTTTAACCAATACATCCATATTAAACCTATACATTCTTTCTCCATATTGGTCCATGCCATCCCAAAAAGCTGCACCTTTATCAACTAAATATTGGATAATAAGCTCTGTTTCTTCATCGCTCATGCCATCAAAAAATTCATCAAAATCTGGATTTTCCATGATTTAATTATACTCTACTTTAATGCTGCTGCTAAACTCAAAGTAGGTACATTTTTTGCATACACTGCATTTGAAACGGTTGCAGTATTTTTAATCAAATAATAAATTTGCTGATAATTTAATGTTGGTTTTGCCTGTTTAATTGATACCCATGATGCTGCAGAGATAGTTGTAGCAATTGATGTACCAATTGATGTTACAGATTTATTTCCCACTGAATTAACCGTAAGCGTTCCCAAAGCATCCCAACCGATGCTTGGGCTGTAATTGCTCCAATAGGCTGGAACGTTGTTCATCTCTCCTCCAATTGCAATAATTCCTGTATTACATGCTGGAAAATCAATTGTATTTTGATTACCTTCGTTACCAGCACCAGCAAAAACTGGAATATTTAAAGATGTGAGTTTTAATGTTGATGCTGCAAGTGATGCATTAATAGGGCATGCACCCGATACTGCTCTTGCAAAACTCATAGATACCGCCTGAATATTATATGTTGATGCATTTGCCGAAATCCAATCCAAAATTTTTGGAAAATCACTATCATAAGGAGAAAGCATAAGTGCTGGTTTTGTTTCAATTGAAAAAGCACGAATATAAACAAAATTAATATTTGGATTTGTAGCAATTTCTCCAGCCATCATTTCGCTACCATGACCAGTTCCGTTAACCAAAAGTTGTGCTGAAGATAAAGCTGCGGATCCTGGACCACTCATTGTTGATTTTCCATTTGGGCAAGAAGCAAAAAATGTAGTGTAACATTCTTCATGAACAATTTTGCCAGCAAACTGTGTAACTGATGGATCGTAACCAGTGTCAATGATTGCTACTGTAGGCAGATTAGCTGCAGAAGCTTTATTAAATCCCAAAAAAGTAATATAAATTAAAATTAAGATTAAAGCAATAATTGAAAAAATTCTTTTTGACTTCATTTTTTTCCCTTGGTAGTAGTTGTATTTAAATTTTACTGCATTATTTATTTTTTGTCAATGGTACCCCCAGAGAGATTTGAACTCCCGACCTGATGGGTAGAAACCATACGCTCTATCCGCTGAGCTATGGGGGCATATAATTAACTATATTGATTTAATATTTCATCAAAAATCATTCGGTTATATTGAACTTTTAAATGATCCCATAATATGCCAGCACTACTCGGGTAAAAGCAATACTCGCACTCATGGCACTCAAATGATTCATCTAACTTATCAACACCCAATATTTTTTCTGGACTAATCGGTTCTTCTAGTCCTCTTAGTTTACATTGATTTCTTAATTCATCAACAAATCTTTTATGCATTGGATATCTTTCTGCAAATGGCATTAAGCCCGTGCCGCCACCGATATCCCTTACAAATTGTGGTATAGGCTCAATAAATCTCACAGGATTTTCAGGAAAATTTTCTTTAATAGAATCCATATATTTAACTACAGCTTCTTCAGGATTTTTATATTTAGTCAAATATGTTTTTGAGTCCATATATCCAAAGTATGGCAATATAGTAGTTTCTTTAGGGATGATTTTTTTAATGCATGGATTTAATTCATTTAAAATTTTTGGAACATTCCAAGCACATTTTCCTTTATGATAAGAAAAGAATAAATCAACTGGAAGCTCTCTACCCTTGTAAATGTGTTCATATTCACAAGAAGACTTCACATAGTTTTCTGGCAAAGGCTGATTTGGATGCATGTACGGAAAATAACACTCAGCAACTTCTGATTGCTCTCCTCGTGATTTCCATAATCTAATTACGTGACTATCACCAAAAATAAATATGCTCATAGCTAAAATTATACTTTACTTGAGCGTTGCTGTCAACTGCCATTGCCAGAACTTATGCTTATCTTCACGTTCAGCCAAGAAGTTGCAAAGTCCCTGCTCATCTAACTCATCAGCTTTATCAAATGTATGTCTAATCATAGCAATTACTATTTGATTTGTCTTAGACAATTCCTGGAACATAACTCTTGAATCTAAATTTAAAGAGTCATTAATTTCAAGATCACTATTATCATCCCATGCTCTTACGCCAAACGGTGCTTTATAACCAAGTCTGCGTAGATTTTCTGAATATGTATCAATTGAGTCAAATACATCTTCATAAATTTCTAGCAAGAATGCATGATCCTGCTTAAATGTACGTCCCTCAATATTCCAATGATATCCATGGCTCTGTCCCCACATTTTTACAACCATAGATTGTAATTTAACGAGTAGCTGACTTAGTTCTTCCATTTTTCTTCCCCTTTTTGTTAATCTCTAAATGTTCTATCATTTCAGTTAGAATCTCCTCATCTGGTTTATGAAGATCATTCTCTGTGTATAATGCTTCTAAAGTCTTTTTGTCTTCCATTCTCTGACTGCCCTCGCCCATCATAATTAAAAGCATTGCAATTGGAACAATTAATCCAAGTGGCAAGTTCGACCAGTACTTTGATGCATTCAGTGTTATAGCAGACATGTATCCAGCTATTCTTGCGGGATATTTATGAATGTATAATGATATTTTGTGTAGCATCAAGAATTACTTCTTCCCTTTGGATCTGAGTGATTGCCATATCCAACAGAAGGCTTTCCATCATTTTGAGGTGGAGAGTTATATGTTGACATCCAGCTGTATTGAACTTTTTGATTTCCCATGACTGGGGCAAAAGATCCGTTCCAAAAACTTAAAGGTCCAATTCCATCATCTTTTTTAACTGGAATACAATTGGGAACAGTCTTGCCATTCTCATCTTCTTTAGTTCCAGCGTATTGATATCCGTCCCAGCATGGTCCCTGCCCTTTTTGTACGCAATAAAAGCATTTTTCGGTATCAGAAATGTAATGATGGTCATTACCTAAATCATCACAACCACAAGTCATACATTTTTTTACAACTGGTTCTGTCACAGCAAGAGCCTCCAATGCTTTTTTTGCATCTTCTTCTTTAAAATAGCAACCAATAGATTGTCCAGTTCCTTCTTTTACTACTGACCAACCGTGTTGACAATCTGGAGTATTGAATTGAATAGACCAGCCAACACCACCGCTGATACGGCCAGAGTTAGCTGCAAAATCTTTTTCAATAGTCATAAGTCAATTATATCACTTATCGTTTGTTATTACCTCGGCAGCGGGTTCAGTCCCCGTCTTTCTGAATCTAAAAGTCTCCCATAATGGGGCGGGTATAGAGTGAATTCCAAAATGCGTTCTATGATGTGCTGCACATAATACTTCCAAGTTTCCTGGACCTTCAATCCATTTTTGAAAATCATCATCAGACTCAAAATGAAGGCCAAAAGCAGCCTCTATCTTTTTTGGATCCATATTTGCAATTTGACTAAACTCTACAAATGAGTGATGAAGTTCTGGTTCTCCAGAACAAAGATCATCATTTATTATGCATTTCCAAAGACCTTGAGCCTTTATTCTTTTTTTTGCTGCTATAAAATATTTATAGTATGGATCTCCAGTTCTTGGAACATGCTCTGGAATTGAAGTTACTAAATGTAAATTAAGCGATTGTTTATGTGCATCTGTCATAATAACTAATTATACATTAATTATTAATTAATAGGAATTTTTACCATATTTCCTAAGTTGCTAGACCAGGCATACCTTACTCCTGACATAACAGTTCTGACCCCGTGCATACACTTTTCTTCTGAGCTATGTATTAATAAATCGCCAGCTTTAGGCTTGTAGTATATATTTTGATTTGGGTAATATATTTCACCACCCTCATAGTTATCGTTTATATAAACAACAACTCCATACCTTATATTATGAACTAAATCGAATTTTAATCCTTCTTTGTAAGATAATGCTTGATTTCTAATTTTATCAAATTCTTCATTGTCTGAATGCTTGCCCCAATAAGATCCAACAACCATCCTATTAATTTTTTCATTACCATCAATTAAATATCCATCAATTATTTTATTTAAACGCTTTACAATTTTTTTTGTTACTCTCATTTTTTTACTTGTTTGTGGAACTAAACGATCTAAATCCCACATATCTTCCCAAGAGCTTTTTTTTAATTTTTTACAAATTTTTTCTGTTTCTTTTTTTGTTAAAAAATTTTTATAAAGATATATTTCGTCACCAAGCAATTCTACACCTGACATATCTTTAAACGGCATTATATCTCCTAAATTCAAGGAGCTGTGGACGAATATTCCAGCACCAAATGACGCTGCCCTATCTCCCCGAACTCTTACATCCAGGTACATGTTTATGTGTAACTATATCCATACTAAGGTGTGTCGTCCACAGCCTAACTACAGTATATCAAATTTTTTCCAATAATTCAAAACTTTATCTCTTTCAATCCATTGAAGATTTTTGTCTTGAGGGTTTATATCTGAAACCATACCCATTTCTTCATGAACTACAAATAAAGCTTCTGCATAAACATTACCCTCATTATATATAAAATGATCCGCAACACATTGTTTAGGTAAATTAAATTTACCATCAATTAAATATTTATTAAGCATTTTTTTTGCATAATCTTTTTTTATTAAATAAGCTGCAGTTGATTCGTCTTTACTTGTTCTTTTATGAAATTTTGGATTAAAATCTTTTTCCATATTAAAAATAACAAGCTGGATCATATCATATTCTATATTAATATTTTTAATATATTCTTTCCAAGTAAAATTCCAATATTTTACTGTATCAAAAGAAAAATCGTCTTCTATGATTATTGCATAATCAGAATCACTATTTTCTATAAAATATTTCCATGCTTTAAAATGCGACAAAGTACAAGCTAGTTCCTGATCTCTTACTTGAACTTTTCCATTTATCATGTTTTTTAAATTTTTATTTTTAAAATCAACAGCATTTATAATAGTATAATCATTTATATCGTTACTAAAAAATTGTTCAGTTATGCTTGAATACCTGTCTCTTCTATGTTCTAAATTAATAACATAGACTGGTCCAAAACCTATCAATTTTTCTTTCATAAAAATAATTATATCATTTTTGGTACGGGAGGTGGGATTTGAACCCACGATACACAGCTTATAAGACTGCTTCCAAAACCAAGCTAGGATACTCCCGTTTGATTTAGTTTTCAGACCCTATGAGTTTATTTTGTATCAGCTTTTCCCGCTCATCAACAATTTCAAAAGCATAATCTTTTAATTTTTCTTCATGCTTTGTATAATGATGTCCACAAAACAATAATTCACCAGCAACGCCGTTTACCCAAACTAAAGCTTCGGCAGAACAAGAATCACAGCGATCTTGTGGACTTAAAACATAAGCTTTTTCTTCTGTTTTTTCTGCCATCATATTCATAATTATACTCTTTCTATTAGTTTGTTAATAATAATTATAGTGCCTCCAGTAGGTTTCGAACCTACGACCCGCAGATTAAAAGTCTGCTGCTCTACCAACTGAGCTATAGAAGCATAAGCAGTTTTAGTCTTGCTTAGGACTTTTTTTTAAGCAGAAAGAATTTTACTTAAAGCATTAATTGTTGCCGCAATTCTTCCGATATCACGCAACTGCTCTACTGTATATCCCTCTTGCTTAAGAGTTTCATAATGCGCCTTAACGCAAAAATGACACTTACCAATAATTGATGAAGCTAACGAATATGCTTCAAACTTGGCTTTTGTTGTACCGCCATGTGATGTAATAGCATTCATTCTTAACTGTGCTGGTAAACCAGATAAAGCAGAATCGTCCGCCATTTCAACGTAAGGATACCATACATTGTTTTGAGCCATCAAAGCACCAGCAGTTAAAGCAGCATTTTTTTCTACTTCATCTGTAGCCCCCGCAGCAATGAATGCCAAAAGCTTTCCATTTCCTGTTGCAAAAGCAGCAGCAATAGATAAATAAGTAGCTTGGTCTGGGTCAATCGTAGAACGATTGACCACAGCATCCAAGTTCAACTTAATATCTTTTGCATATTCTGGCAAAGAATCTTTTAGTTGATCAACCCAAGACATTAGAGAGTTTCTCCTCCGAGTGGACGGTTGCAAGCACAAAGCTCACCAGTCTGAAGCGCATCCAAAACACGTAGTGCTTCATCTGCATTGCGACCCACATCTAAGTTGTTTACTGTAATATGCTGAATTACATTCTCTGGATCAACAATAAATGTTGCACGGAGTGTAACTCCTTGAGGGGTAATAATACCCAAATCAGATGAAAGTTCACGAGCTGAATCAGCAAATGACCATGAATTTGTCTTAGCAAGATCTACATGATTGTTACGCCATGCAACCTTACAGAACTCATTGTCAACTGAACCCGTCATCAATACCGCATCACGGTCATTAAAATCATTAACTAACTTATCGTATGCAACAATTTCTGTTGGACATACAAATGTAAAATCTTTTGGATAGAATGCAATGATTTTCCACTTTCCAGCAAAAGAATCTTGATTCAAATTCTCAAAAGAAGAATCGTCATAAGTTAATGCTCCTGGCTTTACGCCAACAACATTAAAGTTTCCTAACTTATCTCCTACTGTTTTCATTTTTCTCCTTATATAAGTGATACTTTAGTATCGTACCCCAAGACAGATTCGAACTGTCGCTGTATGGATTTTAAGTCCACTATCTCTACCGCTGGATTACTGGGGCTTTGCTTCCAGACCTGGACTCGAACCAGAATAATCACCTCCAAAGGGTGATGTCCTACCATTAGACGATCTGGAAATAGTGGAGCAGGTCAGACTTGAACTGACGATTACCGAATTATGAGTTCGGGGCTTTGACCAACTAAGCTACTGCTCCCTAGCGATCCGTATCGGACTTGAACCGACGACCTTTGCCGTGACAGGGCAACGCTCTAACCAACTGAGCTAACGGACCTTTGCTGGGGTGACAGGGATCGAACCTGTGACATTTCGATTAACAGTCGAATGCTCTGCCTGCTGAGCTACACCCCATTGCGTTATTAGTATTATAATGGGCGATCACCCAATATGTCAATTACATCTTCAGGCCTATCATGAGGATTTACAATTTTATGCCAATAATTATAAGATCCTTCAGTATAGTTATATGGATATAAAATACCAGAATAACGATCAATAATCTCAGTTTTTAAAGGACAAAATCCTAAAGTGAATATATTACCATTATCCATTTTATCTGCCTCTACGATAATCTTAGCTATATCTTCTTTCATAACCCATCTATCAGGATCATGCTTATAATAATCTTCACCATGATTATAATAAGATAAACTTTTATATATACCTGTAGTAGCTATAACAAAAATTGTTTTATTTTTTGATTTTTTTGACAATGATCTTACATAAGATTGAATTGTGGCCTTAGCAGCAGAATAATCATGCATGTCTGTAATAGAATTAGCAGCTTCGCTAGACATAAAAACAAAATGTCCATCATTTTTTAATTTTTTAAATATTAAATTTCTAATTAAATCCATATAATTTATAATAAATTTACCAAATAATTCTTCCCAAAATAACCTTGTTGTCTTTAGCGGTTCTCTCTGCCCACTTGGATAAGTCGGAACACAAATAATTTTGTCATAATAAAAATCTGGAAGTTCGAATATAATTTTTTCAGTACTTTCTTGACTTAATAAATCAAGATGCACCCATTTGTATTTTTCAAAATTTTTAATATTTTTTTTGTTTTGTTCATTTCTATAAGTCATCAAATCAATTTCATGGTCATTTTTTTCTAAATAATCTACAATGCCATCGCAGATGCTCGATGAACCGCCTATAATTAATACTTTTTTCATTTGTTCCAATCCTCGCCCCATGAAAGCCTTACATTTTTACCAGAATAATCTTTGGATTTTATAATTAAATTAGCTATTTCTTTAGGATAAGTTATTGCTTTTTTGTTTAATTTATCTGGATGATCTTCTGGTAAAGATTCATAAAATAAACTCCCCGCTATAGTGCCTGGAGATATTGAAAAAGCTGACTGTTCTTTTTTTAACAAATTATTTAAAGACAATATATAGCTTTGTATTAAAGCTTTACCACTTGAATAAATAGGATCTTTTGAGCCATTATCTGCAGCACTTGACGATATAAAAATAATTGATCCATTATCAGAAAGACAACTTAATAGGCTATTAATTAATAAAATGTAATTTACACAAAAAACTCCATAAAATTGATTTAAAGCATCCCTTTGATCGTTTAATTTTGTACCATTAATTTGAGTTGAATTTGAAATAAAAAAAATAATTTTGTCATACTCTTTATCTTTTTGACTTCTTATAAAATCATTTACAATATAGTTATCTGAAAGATTTAAATGACTCCATATACAGTTTTTAAAATATTCTGTAACTTTTTTGGTGTCTCTATAAGTCATTCCTTCTATTGAGTAACCGTTATTTTCAAGCTCTCTTGCAACACTGGTGGCAGTTTTATTTGTCCCGCCAATAATTAAAACTTTTTGCAAAGTTGCCTCCATACTAAATATTATTTTTTATCTAATTTCAAAATCATTTAGAGCTGGTTTAAATCCAAGACAAATTATTTTGCCATTTTCTTTTACTCCAGCGTCTACAATAATTTTAGCTATTTCTTTTTTCCTTACAAGTTTGCTAGTATCATTGTAATTTTCATTTTTTGGATCCATAATTTCTTTTTTAATTTGAGTTGCAGGAAGTGGATAACCCCCCAATGTTTTTTCTTTATGCCCTTTAGGAACAATCCCAAGATGCTGGTAGTATGGCGCACTTTCATAAATCATTGTGGGAGCTATACTAAAAATTACTTGTTCTCCAGTAACTTTTTTTGACAAAGATCTAACGTAATTTTGCAAAGCACCTTTAGCAGCAGAATAATCAACCATATCTGTAGGCATATTGGCAGAAGCAGTTGATATATAAACAATGTGTCCATTTTTTGTAATCTTTTTAAATAAACTTCTAATTAATATCATATAATTAATTGTAAAATTTCCAAATAAATCAGATAAATATTCTCTACTTGTTATAAATGGATTTCTTCCACCACTATTATACGTTGGAACACAAATTACTTTATCGTAGTATTGATCTGGCAAAATATTAATAAAATTTTCAACACTATCTTTATTTGTTAAATCAAGATGTTGCCAATTATAATTACCATAAATTTTTCTATAATCACGATATGTCAACATATCAATTTCATAACCATGTTCTTCTAAATAGGATATAATTTCATCGCAAATACTTGAAGAGCCACCAATTATTAGTACTTTTTTCATTTTATCTTTTTGCTTTATCAATCATTTCTAAAAGGTCTTCTGGACCATTTATCATTCTTTTTTGTGCTTCAAATTTACCAAACTCACAAAGTTCATTTGCTATAGTAAACATTATGTCCACCATTCCCTGTGCATATTTAGCATCTGCACCAACAATTTCTTTTGCTTCATATTTCATTTTTATGCTTGAAGCCGTAAAATATTCACATAATTCTGTTAAAGATACGTAAATGTCGTCTTGATCTTCTATTGTTTTTAATGTTCCGTTTGCTATCATAGATGTATTCTACTATAGTATTCTCATGCTGTCAACTTGAAATTCGTCTTGATCATCCTCATCAATACCCATAAATTCCCGCAAATTTAAAGGAATTTCTTTTTTTTCAGGCACTCTAATTTGATTGCTTTCAGCTATTCTTGCATCTGATTGATCTTTAATTTGTTGTAGTTCATCTGCAAATACACCAGAATAAGTATATATTTCTACCTCGCCGTTTATGTCTCTTGGGGTAAGTGCTACAGCATTATATATCGCACCACAAACAGCGTCAGAAAGGTCTTTAGAACCCTTTCTAGGGTGGTCTACTTTGTCCTTTACAATACGCAATTGCAATAGCTCATCAATCAACAATTTAATTTGAGGGCCAAGCACACGCTCTTCAGTTATACACAAAGACATATCCTCATAATGTTTTTTAGCAACAGAAAGCAATTCAGTATTAATTCCGTGTGCTTTTAGCTGCTGCATCATATCATGAGAATTCCAACGGTCGAACGTAACCATTTTTAAATTAAATCCCCGCTGCCTTAAACTAATTATATATTCCTTTACTTCTGTAAAGTCTACAGATTTAGATGCAGTCGGGGTCCAAAAACGTACAGCATCAACAATAATTCTTGGAGCTGCTTCTTTATATTTTTCACCAATTTTCATTGTAACCCAGCTATCAGTATGTGCTAATGCTACTGCACAATGGTCATGCTTTTGGGCAAGGTCAACATGCACAAAATATAATTTGTCTGGGTCTGGTTGAAAATGATCGTCAAACCTGCCATATTCATCAACATTTAACTTTGGATTGCTGAACGCTTTTTCAATCACCGCACGATTTTTAAAAAACGCATCGGTAGCATCTGGAGGCATACATGCAAAACGAGATAAGGCATCTGTTGGGTCTGTATAAAAGTCAATAGTAAAATCTTCAATAGTTCTTGTGGGGTTTACTTCCCATGTAGGTCTTTTTAGAGCAAACATCTTTGGTACCTTGTATGAAATAATATGGTCTTCTTCCCATTCTATCTCAAATTCATTACCTTCTGTGCCATCTGGTAGATCAGGATCAACCTTAAGCATCTTATGCCTTAAAATAACTTCTTTTTCTGCAATTGCTTCGTTATACTTTTGCTGAATATAATCGTTTTTAAAACGTGGAAATGAAAGCAAAATAACTTTACCAAAATCTGGAAAACGTGAGTTTACAGATGCACGATACATCTTATAAATTGATGACGCAGTTTTTGCCTGATCATGGCCAGAGGTTGATTCTAATTCAAATCCTGAAATTTCATCAAGAATAACAACTAAAACGTTATATCCTTCCCAAGCTTCTCTTTCTGAGTGACCTGAGTGAACTGTAACGGATTTATCAAACTCGACCATGTTTGCCTTAGCAACATATTTTCCCTGAAACCATGGTGATTTTTCAATACGCTGGTTAAATCCCTTAAAGAAAACTCGGTTAGCCTGAATAGCATTGATAGCAATGTTAATAATATCAATAGCATCGCCTGGAGGTTTACCATAATATATTGCGGGATCTGAAAGACAAAGCAATAGATGAACCATGTATGCACAAGCAATTGTAGATGTATAGTCTTTTCCAGAACCTTTTCCAAGTTGTAGAATAACCTCAGAACAGGTTTGCTTCCAAATTTTTTCACCCTCTTCGGGGCCGTACAAGCGATATAAGGTATCTTTTTTATAAATTTGTGTTGATGCTTTAATAGATTTGTACTGTAATTCAGATAAAGGAGGCAACCCTAGATATTGCTTGTCTGTGACAAATTGCTCTAAGGTAACTGGCTTTTCTGAAAATTCATCACCAGTAAGTGCGTCTAAGAAGACATCAAAATCACTCATTGATAATTACAGCCTCGATTTGCCCAGTAACTTCTGACAACCTTCTTGATACTTCCCACTTACATGTTTCGCAAGATGACGTTACATCTCTAAGTATTCCTACTAATATGTCTTGCTTTCTTTCTGACTCTAAGATGGAATCAGCCATATCATTGTTTTCCAAGACTCCCGCCTTGTTAAGCATATCAATACGCTTAGACTCAATATCAGCAATAAGCTTTAATGCTTGTGTTTTTACTGGGAGTGCATCCTGCACATCTGCTTGCTCTAAGGTTCTCCACGCTTCCTTGATCAACATATTATAATGCTCATCTGCTCCAGCCAAAGCTTCCTTAGCACGAGCCTTAATTGCATTATTATCTTGAACTAAAGATTTCCAAGTTTGAATATGATTATCAACTTGGACACGAGTTAGACCAGTTGTTTTTGCAATTTGTGTAGCTGAGTTGCCCTTAAGCAACTCTTCTACTACTTTATTCATTTGGTCAAATTGACCTGCCACTTCAATTTCATTATCCATTATCGGTTTTATAAAATCCTGATCCTTTAAATTGAATCCCAAAAGGTGTGTAATATCTTACCATTATTGATTCACATTCTTCACATTTGTAAGAACCCTCTTCATCTGTAATTGAACGGGTAACTTCAAGAATTGCATGATCTTCATCGTCTACGCATCTATATACATATGTTGGCATATTTAATTATACTCCATTATTACTACTTTTGTCAACCGCAATTTTAAGTAAGATTAAATAACCAATCAAATCGTCAATATCATTGTCCCCTGCAAAACCTTGATTGTTTTTTACTCTATTTAATTTGTCATCAATTCGTACTTTAATCTGCTCAATTTCGTCCGATTGTGCAAATATTCTACTCGGTGAAAGAGCAGAATCTCCATAAGAAATATTTTTATCTATGAGTAATTGTGCAATTTCATGGCAAGCAACCCATATTTTTTGACCTGAAGGGGCCGAAACAGAATGCTGGTATAAGTCTAGGCAGAAAAACTCATTAGTATCTTCGTATACTGGCTTTAACATTAATCTCCTTTTTTACTATTAATAATATTCTATATTGTTTTTTTATTAAAGTCAATTCTTTCAAGCAACCATATATTAGACTCTAAAGTTATTTTATACAAAAGCTTTTTTGCTTTTGGGCTTAGAGCATAAGAATTAAAATTATATTTTTTAGGATGTTTTTCATTTGGATCTAGTTCTTTAGGTACGTAATCATCATTTTTCTTTTTACAATCAAAAAAGAAAAGATCTACAGGACAGTCAATACCATTTGATTCCACAGCCTTTAATATTTTTTCAACACCAGACCTTGAATAAAAAACTGCTCCTGTGTCCCACCATTGATAAAGCGGTACAACACCATTCACTTCTTCACCACTAAATCTGACAAACTCCATATCTCTTGTATGCAAAGTAAATAAATCAAAATCATCTGGCAGCTGATTTTTGTATTTTTCAAACAAATCAAAAAAATTTGTTTCTAAAACCACATCGTCTTCGAATACAAAAAGATATTCGTAATCACTTTCTAAAAACTTTTTAAAAGTTAATAGGTTACTTGCCCAAAGACCTATCTCGCCGTATGTTAACAAGTCTTTAAGATTTAAAGAAAAATGCTTTTCTTTAAAATTAATATAATCTTCTTCATTTTGAATTTTTATAGTATCATTATTAAGATTATCATACTTAATTGATAAAATTTGTTTTAATGATAAATAACAGCCAAACCTTCTCTGGTAGTCTTTACCAAGTTTAGGTATGTGAAAAATGCTAAAGCAGGTACTATTTTTTTCCATCTTTAATCCATTTTCTAGGTTTTTTAATAAGATCAAAACGCTCTAATGCTCTTTGTATTGTCATGTGTGAACACTTTGCTTCCATAGCCATTTGCAGAACTGTTTTCTTTTCTACAGAATATCTTTTAACTACCCAGTCTTTGTTTTCCCAAAGCTTTGTACTTTTAGCCATTATACCTCCTTACACAATTTCATTTATCGCATACCACGCAATTCCCGCAGAATCTGCCACGTTATCGGACTCAGTTTGGATGCCCAGATTTCTAGCAAAGTCAATTGTCCTTTGCTTTCTACGTTCTCTGATCTTTCCCTTAATCCAGTTGTCGGATTTGTCGGGGAATTCAGCTCTGATTGCATCTTTTTCCGCCTTGGTATAATTTTTATTACCTATGTAAGATTGCCAAGTTATTGGATGCACCTCAACAACCTCTACATTATCACTAAGTAACTCTCCCATTATAGCACCAAATACGTATGCCATCTTCATTCCAGTTGCTACGGATTTAACTGAAATTGCTGCTTCAATAACAACAAAATCAAAATCCAATGTATGTTTAAATGATTTTATTTTATTTTTGGCATCAAGTATTCTTTCATACACATCTGCACCTTGAAATGTAATTTCTCCCCATTTTACTGCCTTATCTTTATTCATAAGGCAAAACGCAAAGCTATTTGTGCTTGCGTCAATTCCTAAAACTTTAGTTCCTTTATTTTTTGCTAGTTTTGCCAGTGACATCTTTTAACATTTCTATTATTGCTTCACGATCTTTTCTTTTTTGAGCATTTTCGCAACGATCACATTTGTTGCTTTCATTATATCTACTTAAAATAACGCTGCATCCATCTGCCTTACATATCCTTTTTTTACCCGCAAGTCTTTCTTTTTTTTCACGATATTTTTCTTTTAATTTTTCATTTGTAGCAGTTCTGCAACATTCATCAGAACAATATTTCATATTATGAGTTCTGGGCTCAAAATCATTAAAGCATCCATCATATGAACATTTCATATGATATCTCCCTTAAACTCTACCAGATTTAACCACTCATGGTTTTCTTTAAATGATTTAGATTGTGTTTCATCAAATATTTTTTCATTACAATGAATACCATTTATTCCTACATGGTTTGATCGGGATGCCATTGGATTTATATTTTTTAATTTATTTTTTGGCAAAAGCCTTAAGTTTAAATGCCAATCCCAACCGTTATGAACTGGATCAGAAGAATAATCTTTGTCCCAATTTTCTACAAAATAATCTACCCAATATTTTTTCCATGTTCCCCAAACAAGTCCATTAAATCCTTGCTCACGAACAACTGTGCTTGGGTCATATGTTCCCCACTTAGTGTTAGCAGAAATAATTGCTATTTCCTGATCATCACGATACATTTTTTCTAACTTATCAAAATATCTTAATATGTCTTTAGATACGACTACATCATCTTCAGCTAATACTACAAAATCGTATTCTTTAAATAATTTTTCAAAACCCTGCCAGGTGTTAGTTGCATTGCCTAGAAGCTTGGCATTGTAGTTAATGCTAAAATAACTTACGTCTACAGTATCTATAAAGTTATTAATGACATCAAGAATCTGATCTCTAACTTCGCTAGGCTCAACATAAAAATGTAGGTGCCATCCATTAAAATTTTCTATTTTTGACCAGCTGATGAGTGTTTCTTTTAAGTAGTCTACCCTATTAAACGTTGTAAAAAAGATTGCTTTTTTCATTTTTCAAGCACCAATGGTTCTATGTAAACTTCTCCCAAATCTTTTTTGTCGGACCAACATACCTTTTTTACTGGACATCCTTTGCAAGCCCACTGAGATTTAGTAAAAGTGCGTTCTGGCAAAGTTCCAGCCTCGTAGGCTGAATACACTTTGCGTAACCAATTCCATACATCATCAACCAGCTTAGTATTTTTTTCATCCATATTTATTGGAATGATTAAAAAGCTATTATCATTTTTGTTCTCATAAAAGAAAAATCCCTGTTTAGCTCCACGAATTTTCATGTAGGTAAGTAGTTGAACTTTATGATATGGCAATCCTTGCATCTCTGCTTGACGAATATCAAAAATTTCTTGCTTGGCAGATTTAATTTCTCCTACTACTTCTTGTCCATTCCACTCAATAAAAGTGTCTGCAAAGCCTCTAATTGGAGGATCATCGTGTGTAACTTCTGTTTCATTTGCTTTGAATACTGGCGTTTTAGCCATGATTTTTTGTATACGCTCATGGACATACGTACCATTATCCATATTAACGACACCCATAGCATCGGTTTCATTTTCAAATTCAGCACCAGTAAAAGCAATGAACCAATATCTAGGACAGTTACCGTTACCATAGCCAACACTACTAGGACTAAAAGTCTTTTTTTGAGTAAATTCATTTGGCCTCTTTTCACTTAAAACTGCTTCTTCATACATTTCTGCAAAAGCAATTGGATCAAATCCTTCTGGGTTTGAATTTTTTTGAAATTTTAAATTAGCAATTAAATCTCTACCCATTTTTTACACCCACACGTTTTTTACACCTTGTGCACATAATATATGTTTTGCCAGTAAAGGGACAAGCAACGTCTTCTGTTTTATGTTTATGAAAAAAATTAAATATATTCATTAAGCTCCAAATCGTGCAGAATACTTTAAAGCATCAACAAGTCTGTTAATAGCTTCTTCTGCTGTATAGTATACGTTTTTCTTTTTTGAATTTTCCCCACCTTTTTCAAATGTGGTGTAATACCTTGACATAATTGCAAATTTAGCAGCAAGTGCTTGCATTTTTACAATAAGGTCAGGAGCTTTAGTTGATGGTACATCTGGCTTAGCAATTAATTTAATAATTAAATCAAGGGCATAATCAAGATCAGCATCATTCATATATGTCTTCATATCATTAAATTCTGTAAGTTCGCTAATTAACTCAATTACTGGCTTTTCCATATTATTCCTTAATGATTCAATATGTCGTTTAAATATTCTTCCATTTCATGTGGCTCTCTGTGTGGCGAATAGTTAACAACCTTTCCATACTTGTCTATCAAGCACTTTTCAAAATTCCAAGCAATTTCTTTTCCAATTTCTGAAGTTAAGTATTTATAAACAGGGTCTGCATTTTCACCATTTACATCAATTTTAGATGCAATTGTAAATGTAACACCATAATTAGTCTTACAAAACTCTTCAATTTCTTCATTAGTCCCTGGCTCTTGTCCACCAAACTGATTACATGGGAAAGCAACAATTTCAAAACCTCTATCATGATACTGCTTGTAAAGTTTTTCTAGGCCTTCGTACTGTGCGGTAAAACCACATCTGCTTGCCACGTTAATAATTAGTAAAACCTTGCCCTTATAGTTAGAGAAAGGTATAACGTTTCCCTTGTTATCAGTAAAACTGAAATCATATATATTCATTTTTTTCCTATTCTAGTATTCTTACTACAAATTGGCAGGGATCCCCACCAGCTTCCCACTCATCTATTTCTTCTTGAGAAATTGGATCAATTCCCTCATGAGTAGCGCATTGCATTTTTGATATCCAACCTTGGTTTATTCCGTTGTTAAACCAAATTAGGAATTCTTGTTGATTTTTTTCTGTTATCATTTTAACCCTGACTATTTTATAATAATAATATTCTCATCTAATTGTACCAGTTTACCGTACACTTTGTCTACCCGTTGCCCTGGAAATTGCAAAGTTACAGCATGTGTATATTTAGATACAAAATCATTTGTTTTTTCTTCTTGCTTCTTCATAAAATCTTCATCATAAAACACACTATTCTCTATAAATTCTTTGTCTCCCTCAGTAGAATAAGGAATAAAAATTCTCATAAAATATCTATCTGCTCCTGAAAAATTTTCAACAGCATGATAAAAAGGTGCGCCTGATGGAAATACAGTTACATCACCTTTTTTAGGTTTATATTTATAAGCTTTATTTTCTGCTTCTGAGTAAAAACATATTTCTCCGCCATCATAATTATCATTAAGATAAAAAGTTATAGTAACAATTTGATGCCAATCAGAGTCGTTAATTTCTGGCATTTCATCAACGTGGTACTCAAGCATTAATCCATCTTTAGATTTTGTTTTGAAAAGCTCTTCACTATACTTATAAATATTTATCGGTACAGGATCCAACTTTTCATAGACCTTTTCCCATTGATTTATGTATGTTGGCCAAACGCCTTTTTCTTTTAAATAATCGTCCAAATATTCTTTTTGAATAAAATCGTAAACATTAGCAATATATTTTAAAATTTTCTTTTCATCATTATCTTCTGAATAAAAATCTTTTCTATAAAACAGTTGACTTATATTTTCACCTTGATCGTACCAAGGTTCCCATTTTGGCCATAAGGAATCAGTACGATCTTTGTTTTCTATAATATCAATTAGTTCATCACAATGTTCAAATAAATTTTTATATACAATTATTTGTGGAGCAATAACTAGCTTTTCAAACATTTTTATCACCCTCATCATAATTTATGTTTAATCGTAAAGATTTTACTTCATGTTTTCCAATAATATTACCTAAATGATCAACGCCTTTTTGATAAAATTTTAAAAATTTTCCTTGACGTTGACCTTCTTTTAAAGCTGCTATATACTCTGGCCCGTGAACTTCTGGAAAAGGATATGGATTTTTATGAACAGTTAATGAAGTATCTTGAAACTGAGAAACAGATATTGGTAAAATACACCCCACATATGTCCCAGCTGGCACAAAATATTCTTTATTTGGTATATCCAATTGCCAAACTATAGGTAATAGTTGTGTAAAAAAAGAAGTTGATAATACAGTGGTTAAAACTGTTGCATCTTTAATTGGCTGATTAGGAACTGGCATTGTTAAAAGACTTGTATTTTCATCTGTTTTAAAAACAAGGTTAGTATGAAAACTTACGCTTCCAGCACCACGGTCGGGGCCCACAAAATTTTCTCCTTTTAAAACTTTAGATGGGTGTCTTACATCTCCATCCCAAATAAATGATATGTCTTCATCAAAATAAATCCCATAACCCAAAGAATTTCCCAAAACTAAAGGTGTGCAATTGTAGACAGCTGGATTCATCCATTCACGTTTAATCTTTAATTGCTCTATCTTTGCAGTAGGCAGATTATTATTAACTGGATAAGCGTCAAATTTATACATCTCTATTTTCCCAACACTCAATCATTTGTTCCAGTAGCGACCATTCAATAACAGCGAGTCTAGTTTTTTGACCCTCTCCTCCAAGGATAAGCTTAAGAACTGGGTATTTATCCCTAGAGACCTTAAACGTATCCGTGCAAATTTTAGCCCAAATTTCCTTACTAATGGAGATTGACTTTGCATACTCTTTATAGTCAACGACGAAATCATGCCAGATAGCATCGCCTTTTTGATAATCCCCACGCCCAGAATTTTTTTGACCTTTTGCTCCATCACGTTTTATTTCACTTCTTTCTGACATTAGAAAGCCACACTCGATTTATGACCGTTAGCGCACACCCAATAAATTTTGCCTTTTTGTTTATCTATACTTGCTTCGGTATTTATTTCATTGCAAGATATGTTTTGACAACTAAATGTGCCCAAAGCTATATCTTTTTCTTCAGCTTTATATATTTTTTCATTTAAAAATTTATCAAGATTTGTCATAAATCTCCTGCTTAATCTTTTCAGCAACTTCTGGATTTTCACGCAAATATTCTACAGCCTTAGCACGACCCTGGAATCGCTCTTCATTAACCGTGTACCAAGCACCGCCCTTTTGAACAATACCCATCATTTCGGCAACATCTAGAATTTCTCCAACGGAATCAACTCCAACTTTATCCCCTTGGAAATAAAAATCGTATTGACCGCTGAGACCCATTGGCCCAGTTTTATTATAGTCAATGATCCAGTTAACGGGTCTGCCAACTTTTTGTTCAATAATCTTGTCACCAACTTGGATTCCAGATTTAATAGCATTTGCATCAGCTTCGGATGCCCAGAGCTTAATAACGGTACTGGAGAAAAATTTAACTGCCATACCCCCAGTCGGGATATGCGACGCATGCATACTTCCAAATTGATTTCTCTGTTGAGAAATAAGAACGAGTAGCGTATTTTTATTGGCATAGTTAAGCATTTTGACTGCATGTGTCATATCCTTTGCTTCTGCACCGATCTGCTTGGTGTCTTCTAACTTCTTAAGATCAGAACTATCTTTCTCAAAATAAATAGCGGGGAGTAGTGCTGAGATAGAATCTACAACAATAATATCTACTCCCGCCTCCATAAGTTGTTGTGCAACGTCAACCATATCATTAATAGATTTAGCAGGAGAATAGATAAGAGATTCTGAATCAACACCTAGTTTTGCAGCCCATGCTGGGTCATAAGATGCTTCTGCATCAATCCATGCACATGTCTTGCCTTCTTTTTGAGCTTGACCAATCATCTGCAAACAGAATGATGATTTACCAGCAGATTTATTTCCCCAAATAAGAACTTGACGACCAAATCCCAGTCCGCCTTTTAGGCCCATGGTCAAACCAATACTAGGTGTCTTTTGCTTTTCTACGCTTACTGTCGTTGCTAGTTGTAGTCTTGCTCTTGTTTTTGGATCCAGCTTTGCTAGAATCTCTTCCGTTATCATGTAAACTCTTCTCTAATTCAATTGCTACTTCTTTAATTTGTTCGTTACGACTTGCTAACAAAGCGTCCACAATTTGATAAATTGCTTTTTCATCTTCTGCTCTAATAACCAGAAGATACTCGTTCTCCGTTCCTTTAAGTACATAGGAGTCAGCCATATACTTATATTATACACTATTCTGCAGGCGTATTTTCAACTGGTACATCTGCTAACTCAAAAGTTACTGCCTTTGTCTCTGGATCTTGGTTTACAGCAATATTCTTACCACCGTAATTTGCTACAAGATTTTCAAGTGGAACTGTAACTGTTCCGAGAGAAAGAATAGATGCAAGAATTTGTTCTACGCTAATCTGAACTCCTGGATCTGCTGCTGGTGTATCCACTGATGTTGTTTCGTCTGTCATTAAATCACCTCCTTAACATATAGGGTGCCATCATCCATTTTAGATATGGCTGGGTCACAAATCATACCAGATCTCATTTTACCGAGAGCTGTAGAATAAAACTTCGGAAAAGCAATTACACGCTCTAAATTTTTATCTGCATCAGATAAAATAATGTGAGCCATCATCTTGTTTGCTTTTGTCTTATAGTGTGTAAAGTCTAGCACGAGTCTTTTGCCCGTGTCAATCTTTAACTTGTCACGATACAGCCAATGCACAAATGTGTCATCAACTTTATTAACAACATCATCAATAGTTACATATTTGTGAATACGGTTATCTCCAACTAAGAAGAAGTACATCATTCCTGGTTCAATTTTTGTATTAACATCATGGAAAATTCCTACCGAACCTGTATCATCTACAAGCTCAACACGTGACCATGTAGGACCTTTTTTAATTGATTTAACCATCGCAAGCAAAACAAAGCAACCTTGTTCTAAAAACTCTTCTAGCGGGTTTACCTGAGATTTAATTTGAGGATTTAATTTTCCTGTATCAAACTTTGGAATACCCAAATACTCATAAAGATTTTCATTTTCATTTCCTTTTAACGGATTATCTTTGAAAGATGCAGCACCTATTGAGTTTAATGAATCAATTGCTCTTGAATTAATTCCGCTACCCTTTTCACCCGCCACGCTTACAAAATGAGACATTGATTTGTATGGACGATTGGCTATAATTTTACTGCCAACTTTATCAGAAATATATTTAATGTCAGACAGTCCAAATCTTAAAGCATTTCCTTGAATACTAAAATCTAGTTCAGATTCATTTACATGAGGGAGAAGAACTTTGATACCAAGTCGCTTGGCTTCAATGAGATAATCTGTTCTAGCATCCTTATCCTTTTCGTTTTTGAGAACGGCAAACATAAACTCAATAGGAAAATAATGCTTAAGCCAAGCAGTATAATAACTGAGCATAGAATAAGCAATAGCGTGAGAACGATTGAACGAATAACCTGCGTGAGCTTCAAAATCATGCCATAACTTTGTGGCATCCTCAACAGTAATATGTTTTGCAGCACCTGTAATAAATTGATCTTTATACGCATCAAATTCTTTAGCATCTTTCTTCTTTCCAATAATTTTTCTAACCTTATCAGCATCTGCCCAAGACATTCCGCCTAAATAAACGCATGCCTGCATAACCTGTTCCTGATAAATAATTACTCCGTAAGTACGCTTTGTAAACTCTTGCATGATTGGATGAGCATAGGTAATAATTTCTTCACCACGCTTACGCTTAATGTATGAGGCACCTACTGTATTCATAGCTCCTGGTCTTACTAGTGCGTTAGATGCAGCAAGGTCTTCAAAGTTATCTACACCCATCTTCATCAAAAGATTTGTGTATGGAGTTGCTTCTGCTTGGAACACTCCTTTAGTAAATCCGCCAGATAGGTCTGAGTAAACATTTTTATCATCTAGCGGTATATCCTTTAAAACAATATCTTTGTTTTTATTAGACTTAATAATCTTTAATGCATCATCAATTACTGATAAAGTTTTTAATCCAAGCACGTCTAATTTAATAAGTCCTAGGTCAGCTGTTTGCTCCATGTCATATGCGACAACAGGTATTCTTCCCGATATATCGTTGCTTGGATCTTTTCTTGTTTCAATTGGCACATACTTACTAATATCGTCTTTTGCTACAACAACACCTGCAGCATGCATGCCATTGCCACGAATTTTACCACGCAGCATAGAAGCATATTTAGTTACTTCTGGATATTTTTCCCTGAATTCGTACGTACTTGAGGAAGATTCATATTCTTCAAACGTCTCAACACCCTTAAGTGCTTTATTAACTTCACCGAGTGGGATAAGAAATGCACGAGCAACGTCACGAATAACTCCTTTATCTTTAAAATAAGTGTATGTTGAAATAGAAGCAACATGTTTAAATTTTTTACGTAAATATTCTTTAACTTCTCCACGACGGCTATCCATAAAATCTGTATCAATATCTGGAAAGTCATTTCGTTCTGGATTAATAAATCTAAAAAACAATAGGTCAAATTTAATTGGGTCTACATCTGTAATACCCATTAAATAACATACTAAAGATCCTGCTGCAGATCCACGTCCTGGCCCAACCATGATTTTGTTTTCTTTTGCCCAACCCACCATATCGCCAACAATAAGGAAGTAGCTAGCAAAGTTTTTATCAGCAATGACTTGAAGTTCTTCTTGTAGTCTTTCTTTGTATGTCTCATAACTAAGTCCTTTTTCTACTAGAGACTTTTCACACATTTCTTTTAAAGTTTTTAATGCATTCTTCTTTGGTACTGGTAGTAAATCTAGATTCTCGTGAAAATCATAAAGCTCAACCTTATCGGAAATCTCTACTGATGATTCGTAGATATCTTTTCTTTCAAAACCCGCCTTAACAAAATCTTCTTCAATCTCAGTGCGGGATTGAATATAAACGTTAATATCAGCAAAACTAATAGGGCGATCGGGATAAATATGATCAAAGCGGTCAAGGACAGTAGATCTTTGACGACCACTGGCATAATCTGCTTCTTTATTTTGGGAAGGCTTAGTAGAGAGGATGAGGAGGAGTTCTTCCAAATCCCTCTCCTCTTTCTTTGCAAAATGACAATCTCCTGTAGCAACTGGCTTCACCCCAAGCTCATCTGCTAGGGCGAGCAGAGAGTTATTTAATTCGACTGGATTGTGCGCTTGAACTTCAATATAAAAGTCTTTGCCAAAACGATTTTTAAACATCTTGACATATTCTCTTGCCTTTTCATTATCCCCACGTTCAATAGCCTTTGAAACAAGACCATTCATACATCCAGACAATACAATTATACCGTCACCGAACTCAAATAAAGAATCAATATCAATTCTTGGTTTATGATAGTAACCTTCAGTCCAAGCAATCTGAGAAAGCTTTTGAAGATTCTTAAGCCCTAAATCATCTTTGGCTAGCAGGATAATGTGATTGTACAAGGAAGTATTGTCATCTCTTTTTGCAACTGCTCTTTTATCAAAACGGTCTGTAGCCGAGATATAAGCTTCTAGACCGAGTATAGGCTTCATGCCTAATTCTTTAGCTGCGATTTGCATATCTCTATGAGATGACAATGTTCCATGATCAGTGATAGCTAAACTTGTCTGACCCATATCTTTTGCAGCCTGCAAAAGCTCATGAGGGGTATTTAAACCATCCATCAAAGAGTAATGTGAGTGAACGTGCAAATGAACAAAGTCAGACATTTTTAACTTTCTTATTGTAGGGTTATATTACCATTCAACTGCTGATGAAGATTCAGCAGAAGATGTTGCTCCAACTAATGCGTTATCTCCAGAAGTTCCAAAATAGAACGCCTCTTGTTCTGAATAAGGCACATCACGAACTGCTGTCTTTTCAAGATCAAACATTTCGTACTTATCAAAATCAATTGGATCAATACTTGCAGTTGGCAGTGGGATTGCTGAATAACTTGTATCAGTTGCACCCTTACCCGTACGCTTTACTTTCCAGATAGTATTTGTAATACTACCTGTTTCTCCAGCCCAAGCAATTACACTTTCTGTAACTGCTTTTGGACCAAGGCCTTGTGATAGGATGGCTACATATGGATCCTTAACACCATCATCTACAATGACGTTTGCATAAAAACGTTTCTTTCCGCCCCATTTAGCTTTTGGGTCACGACGATGTTGTTCACAACCAAAACAACGACCTTGGTCTTCAATAGAGCAAAGTGCTTTGCGTTGATATGACTCTGGATTTGTATGCTCAACTGCAATAAAAGCGGTTCCAGCTTTTTCAATATAATTTGGTGAATTAGGGTCAATCTCTTGCATAAAGCGAATCTTTACTGATTGACCATCGTTAATTTTTAACCAAGTTCCCTTTTGACCTTCTCCAGAATACTCAGCTTTTTCCATTTGTTGATTTAGTGCATTTAGGCCTCTTACTATGCCCATATCTATCTCCTTAGTGTAATGGACTCTATGTTGTCCTGTTTCTTTATTATATCACATGGTTGCATACTCAAAATGCGGAATTGCATTTTTTACACAAATTTTTATTTCTTCATCTGTGAGATCTCCCACATCTTTTGCTTGATGCGGATATACTATGTCATGACTATAACTAGCCCATAATACATTTTTGCTCTTTAATTTATTAGCTATAGTATTACCTAGTGCTCTGCCTGCACCGTCATTATCAATCATTAAAATTATTGTTGATGCATATTTATTTAAATGATTAAGGTTAGTATCAGATATGCTTCCACCTAAAGTTGCTACTGCATTTGGATAACCAGCTTGCCATAAACGAATAGCATCAAAACTAGATTCTACAACTATAATTGTGCCACCCTCACGTTTTGCTCTATGCAGATTAAACATAGTTTTATTACGTGGAAGATTAGGGCTATTTTTAAAAGATTTACCCTGTATTGAGCGACCAATTACACCAACTGCAATACCGTCTGGGGAATGTAGAGGTACTGTTACCATTCCTTGTTTTTGTGAATATCCAAGATTAAAATAATCAATAGCATCACTATTAATGTGTCTTTTAGCATAATAATCCCTTGCTTCTAAAGTTAGACCTCTGTGCAAATCTTCAAGAACTTTTGAAGAAAATTCTTCAAACTCTGGTTTGTCATCAAGTAATTCTTTAAGTTCTTCTTCAAGTTTTTGTGCATCAGTTAATTTATTAGAAGATATAAATCTCATAGCTTCAAAGTTATTTCTACTTGTTAATTTCATCACAAGATCTAAAACTGTACCCGATGCATTGCAGTACTGATTATAACAAACATACAAGCCTTTAGTATAACTTGCAGCAAATGCTGGAGAATCTGTGTTATGATGAAAAGGACATAGACAAAGAAAATCTGTTCCAGTTTGAGAAATAACCTCTACTCCACAAGAACGCAAAATAGAGCGGAGATCCGCTTTATTGTATGCATCTGACATATTTTATCCTTTAGGTATTAAACTCTGACCAGAGAATCCTTCATACATCAAAGACTTAGCCTTTCCAAGATATATCCCGTACATTACTAAGTTGAAAGTGTAGTGATCTTTCTCCTGATTATATTTTACATTAAACTGTGGTTGCATGTCAAGGACTGGAATATAACCTTTGTCCCGCATTTGCTGAACCAAAAGCCTCTCATAATTCTCCCTTGAGCTTTGGAATTTAGAATCATCTTTGATGGTTCCGCTTATCCAAAAGTCATGTATCTTTCGTGGGTACATGATCACCAATCTTTCTCGATAATTATATCAAGATACAGATTGATTACATAGTTGGAACGTCGTATACTTCCTTGACAACTCCCCTATTAAGATCCCAATCAAGATACATTCCAAACTCTGTACCATGACGATTTTTTCTACTCACAATTTCCATTATATTAGAGTCTGGATTTTTATGAACCGCTATGGCCATGTCTGCATCATACTCAATGGCTTTTGACCAAGCGACTTGATTTAACATTGGTGGAGCATCATGGTCTGATGTTTCTTCAGCTGTTGCAGCAGTAATATCAATAATTGGAATATTGTTTCTCATGGCAAGCATTTTAAATTCACGAGAGATATTCATGTTACGTTCTGTTGGAGCTTTTGAATTATTTGAATCAACAAAAAGCTGATGATAATCAAGAATCACTAAATCTGGTTTATGTTGATCAATTTTAGCTTGAACTGTTGTGGGGGTAACTTGGCCAGAACCCTCGTTTGAAACAAGTATAAAGCCATTCTTATCAAGAAACTTTTTCTTGCCCCAATCATCAAATTGCTCAATGTTAATGTTTCCCCTTGAAAAATCTGAAGATTTAAAAAGACCCGAACCAAGCATAGTATATATACGATCACGCATATTCTCTGGAGTCATTTCAAGAGAAATAATCATGGGCTTAAAACCCTGCTCCCAAGCCTTACAAGCCAAATAAGAAGAGAACCAAGTCTTACCCTTACCTGGCCATCCAATCATGACTATAAGGTGCCCTGGAGCCATTCCTGTAGGGTATGCATAGTCAATTGCTTTAAATCCAGTCATAATTCCTGGGCTACCACCCATAGCATCAGACCTTGTTCTTACTGCTTCAAAATGTTTTTCAGCTAATTTATAATCAGTTAAATCAATATCTCTTACATTTGCAGTAAGTCTACCCAGACTGGTAAGTTCTTTTTGCATCTCGCTAATTACTCTTGCAGAAGCTTCAGTTTTTAGACTAGCACCTGATGTTAGCAATAGGTTTCTAATTCTTCCAGAAAGGTATTCATTCTTTAGCTGGTCTAAATAATATGCTGTCTCGCCCTTTACCTTAACAGGCTCAAAGTCTTTAAACCTTTCAGTAAGAACAGAAATATCTGGAACAGCTTTAAACTTTAAATAATAAGATTTTAAGCCTTCCCATACATCTCTGTGGGAAGTAAATACCTCATCAATATTATCAGCAAGAACTGTAGAGATATCTTTGTTCTCACATACCGCTGTAATTACTGCTGATTCAGTGTTCATTATCTCTTTCTTTAACCATTAGTTCAGTTTGCTTCATTATTAATTCACGACGAACTTTATCTTTTTCTAATTCTACCAATGAGGCATCAATCTTGTCAAAATTATAAAAAAACCACGTAAGATTATGATCTGTTTTATTCAGTTTAAAATACTGTTCCAAAAGCTTTTTTGCACGATCATATCCAACACTGTCAACAACATCTTTCATTGCCCACTTTTCACGATATTTATTTACAATAGGAACTTTTTTATATTTTTCTTTATAAAGAATACAAAAAAATCCAACTAGTCCGTAAGCTTCTTTTGCCTCATCTTTTGTCATTTCTTTGCCTTGCCCGTATTCAACTCTGCTTCAATTTCATTTACTTTTTCCATTAACTTTCCTTCAACAAAAGCGTATACCCTATTTGTAGCTTCATCAATAGTTTCACCATCCCGCTTAAAATCTTCAATGCCTATACCGACCTTTAAACTCTCATAGTTTCCTAGGTTGCGTGTAAACTGCAAATCTACTTTAATATTAGTCTGATTCATCCCTGATCTCTTCTCTTCCCGCTAATGTGAAGCCTGGCTTAAACTTTTTAATATCTTTATCAGATAAATGTTGATACAAAATCATCAATCTGTCTGATATACCTATCATAGCATCTAAGTCATCTTTTTGTACAGCCATCTCCATGGCATATTCTAAAACTTTTAATGATTGATCCATTACATGCTTAGCTTCTTTGTTTAACTTACCGTCTACCATTCAGGCTGCTTCCAAACTGGGACAAAATCCCCATCGTTGTTTTTAATATATAAAATATTTTCTTGTTTCATTATAGCTTCTAGCTCCGCCCTACTGGGCATGTTACCTGGAGTTACAGCCCCGTCTAACCGTGGTCTTCCTCTGTGAACAGTTTTAAAAAAATCATGCATATCCCTAATATCGTCTTCACTCCAAAAATATTTTCCTGGAGTTTTATTTCCATTTAAAGAATATGACCTTTGCGGAAACTTTAAGTTACCACGCCTTAAATGCATGTTAATGGTGTCCTCATGTTTTCCAATAATTTTTACAACTTGTGATATTGGATAAGCATGTTGCTTATTTTTATTAACATCTGTTAAATTATAAGCAACACGCTTTCCTTCTTGATAATTCCAAGCAATCAACAAGTCTTCGGCACGAGATCTCCTAATAACCTTATGAAGAAATCCGTTTAGATAGAAATACCGTAACCGTGGTGCGTTATTTCTTCCCTTTTTGCGAGCCATGTTCCGAACCTATTGTCTCTCTTAATCATCCATCTTTTACCACATAGAATGCAAAAAAGCTCAACACGTAAGTTTTGAGAGTAAACTCTATCTACGAATACCCGCCCTTTACATTTTTTACATTTCATCATTATTAAATTTTATCTTTAATTTAACCCGCTGTATATGGCGATGATGGTGATGCTGCATATGGTGATGCTTTTGAAGCAATAACTTTATTTGCATCATTTACTACCGCTGCAACAACATTGGTTAACACTGCTGCTTCTGGTTCAGAAAGATGTTCTTGCTTGGTTAACTTTGCAACCAAACCACGTGGATTGATTTTAGCTAGTACGGGGCCAATGACACCATAAGCTGCTGCAAATGCAACATGCTTTAAGTTATGATTAGCTGCTCCACCACGTTGCCACAGAATTACTGCAGCACCGATTGTTGTATAAACATAATGCTCAACCAGAGTCTTCTCTGAGTTTGTGATCTTCATTTTGTCTCCTTATAGACTAAATAGTTTTCCATCAACTACACAAGTATAGTTGGGGGAAATTTCCACAATCTGTACATGAGGATGTTGACCATTCTCAATATGTGCGATTGCGAAACCTTTTTGCCAGTTGTGGTTTTGAGTGTATTTCATACCATCACTCTTTTCATCACACATATGTCCAATTTCATATCCACGTATTGTTCTTCCGCCCGTTGCAACTGGCAGCTCGTATGTCTGAAAATGTGAGGCAATTCTGTGTGAGTGACCTCTGATTAAAGAAATTTGTAAATCGTCAATGTCTTTTCTTACTGCACCCGTGTCTGCAATTGAAAGTCCATGATGCACATGTATGTCCCCAAAACGTTGTTTAGGCAATTCATTATAATAAATATATTCGTATCCGAGAGAGTCCAGGGACCATAGTGCTTCTGGTGTTACTTCATTTGCATACTCAGGAAGTTTTTTATCAACATAATCAAAAATTCTAATGTCGTGGTTTCCAAGTGCTGAAAATAGCTGGGCATTAGGAAGCATCTCTCTTGTCTTAGCATAAAAATCTCTTGCACCTTTTGCTTCGTGTCGCATCATAGGAACAATTAAATCTTTACTATCATCCTTATGCAACTTTAAAAACTCTGCAGATCGTCCTTCTGTATACTTGCTATAACAAGCTTGATCGTCTGTGTCTCCAAGATAGTCAACAACATCTGGTTTAAAAGCTTTTATAACCTTAAACCATAATTCAATGGCCTTGTCATCTTGATATGGAAATTGCTGATCAGATGACAGCATCCATTTTAAGTCGTTACTCATATAATCCTTTGTCTAGGTTTAGTTCATTGTACTACTATGTCTTGTTTTTTGTCAAGCTGCGTGAGCTTTATTATGTTCTAATCTTGAACATAAAAATAGATTAATTAATCTATTATCAGTTTTATCATGATTGATGTGGTGAATAGTTTCCCAGCCATCAATGACTCTGCCTATTTCTTTTTCTATAACAAGTCGGTGTTCATAATACCAACCTCTAAAACTTTTTGGATGTTCGGGTACTTTTATAAGCACATAGCCTTCCCGACTAATCTTCCTATCACGCTTTGTCCAAAACCTGATAGGCTGATACATTTTATAGTTTTTCTCCTTCTGGGTGAACAAAAATTTCTTTTTGCCCCACCTTAATGATTTCACTATCAAGCCATTCTAATACATCTGGATCAATTATATGACGACGCTTTGAATCGCTTACAAGATATATTCTACCATCAGAGATATCATGGATCAAAGTTCCATCACGAAAACCTAAAACTCCAGCCGAAGAATAATTTATAAGCATTGCTTCAGAAGTTTCTACAATTGGTAAGGACCATGTTGACATTGCTTTATCAGAAACAAATTTAAATCGTTTATTGCCTTTTATATAAAAATATCCTTTTTCAGTATGGGCAATAAGACCACTGGGCACTATTGGATTATAATTCTTTTTTACTTTATTTTTTTCTTTAAAAATTTTAATTACGTGCCTCCTTTTACTTTTTAGTATAACATACATAAATGTTTTTTGTCAAAAATTTATAGTCTTTTCTGATGATCTTTATATTTTTCTCCAAAAGCATGTATTCCATTAAAATATTTTCTTCCTGCTTGATGAAGCTTTTCTTTATCTGGGCCAAGCCTCTGTCTTCCAAACTCAAATTGATCTTGATATTCTTTGGTTAAAGTTGCCTCACTAAATATTTCTTTACCGTCAACTAAACTAAACTTATCAACAAAATATCTAGGTATGGGAATAAAAGCTGCAATAATATCCCCCTTTTTTATAAAAGTTTCAACATTAGGTTCTATTACTTTAAGATTAAATGAAAAATCTCTTCTTAAATTATCAGATTCAATTACAGCAGTCATTACACCAATATTTTTAATAAAATGATTAGGCGGCTGTATAGTCATCAGATTAATTCCTGGAGGAGTTCTCATGGTAAATCTATTTTGAAAAGTAACAACACCTGTTCCAAAATTTGAAATTACAAATTGATTTTTAGAACTTTCTCCAATTATATTAACTTTTAATGCTTCAGGAGACTCAGATCCATCCCAAATTAAAGAAACATCGTATAAACTTTTTATTCCAAAGCCGTATTGATTTCCTATAAGAATTGGCAAACAATAATAAAAATGAGATGTAAACCAATCTCGTTTTGGATAATCTTTAAAATTTAAAGTTATATCTTTATATTGCGTATTTACATCAGCAGAATGAGATATTATTGCTATAGTATTTTCTGGTACTAAATTTTCTTCTTCATTAATATATTTATCATTTATCATTTAATACTTTTTCATATTTTTTATCTGTAGTCCAAAATGAAGCTATTGTGTATCTTGTTCCATTAAAAACTTTAGTAATACCGTGATTATAATCTTGATTTCCAGGGTGTATTACGAGCATTCCTGGTTCTAAATCAGCCTCATAATAAAATTTTGGGTAATATGTTTTTCCTCCAACAAAATCACTATTTAAATAAATAATTGCTCCCCACTCACGATGATTGAACCATTCTCTTTCTGGCCCATGATCACTCATATCATCGCAATGAGGCGGCTGATCTATTCCTTCTGGCCATTTTACAAAATTTATTAAATCTGGAACAGCATCTTTATTATAAAACATTTTAATTTTTTCTGCAATTCTATTTTTAATGTCCACCAAAAGATTATATATATCTTCCCTGTTATCTTCAATTATTCCTTCTGGGTACAAACATCTATCAGTCCAATAAGAATCTTCTAAAGACATCCATTTTGTGCTTGGCCTTAGATAATCATTAATTTTTTGTAATTCTTCTTTTGAAAGAAACCCTTTTTCCTGATATAACTCGTTCATAATTCCCCCTATTTATCTTATTTATTTATTTTACCACACTAATATACTTGAGTCCAAGAACCATTGTTATTTATATATATTGATTTTGCTGGCAACCAAGAGCCATTGTTATTTATATAAACAGTATTCATACTTACCCAGGAACCATTTATATTTATTTTAATAGAAGTAACTATATCTGGATAGCTTAAAGTTGCTGAATTACTGCCGTAGTTAGTTTCACTTACAGATACAGTTATTACTAAGGTACCTGTCTGCTGTATGTTGGAAACTTGAATCGGATAAATACTACCTGAAGGTGTCCCAAATGTGGCAGTTCCTACATTTGTTGTAACAGTATATGTTTGCTTACTATCATAATTTGTTATATTTACGCTAACTTTTCTACCATCTGGAGTTTGCTGCGGACTTGAAAATTGTGGTTTAGGTAAATTTGTATATCCAGTTTTTGTTGCAGTCCCCAATAACGTGGAGCCGCTATATACATTTATTGTAACGTCAGCTGATGATGGAGCAGTTAAATTAGATACAACAAAAGAGTTACTTGATAAATTTGTTGGCGTTATTACGCCACCATTATTTACTGTTGCAGTCCAAGTATAATTTGAATTAAAATTACTAACTGTACCACTAAACCCACTATCTGTTGAAGAAAAAGTTCCAAATGTTGGAATAAGTGTTGCATAACTTGTTAATGAATCTGAAGTTGCTAATGGGTAATATCCGTACGCACCGTTAGATTTTGTTCCACTAACACTTACTGTTGCACTTTGCCCCCCAGATAAACCAGATACTTTATAACCAAACTGATAATACCCCGATGCTCCAATTTGAGTTATGGTACCATTATTTGTATTTGCAGTATATATAACAGATGAATCATAATTACTTACATAAAATGTAAATCCATCAGACAAATTATTGCCTAAAACAATAGTTGGTTTTGTTATTGATGTATAGCCAGTTAGTGAATAAGTTCCTTTTTTATAACCATTTTTTTGAGCTGTTATTGTTATTACAGTAGAACTTGCTGGAGATAAGCCAGTAACTGTAAATGGCATAGAAGATCCAGAATTACTTCCTAAAGATGCCGAGCCTGAAGTTGATGAAATGCTCCATGTATAAGAAGGGTCATAATTGGATATCGTGCCAGATAAGCTGTTTGAAGTATATGAATTTAATGAAGCAGATGGGCTTAAACCAGCAAAATTAGAAGTTCCAGTTATTTGAGATGAAGATGAAACATACCCAGATTTACTCGCAGTTATTGTGACTGTAGAAGATTGACCATCAGATAATCCTGTAACTATATAAGATCCTGCGTAAGGAGATACACTTACCGATCCTGATGAAGCTGATGCTGTATATGTATTTGTAGAATCATAATTACTTACAGAAAAAGAAAAACTGTTGTCTCCTGGAATTGCAGCACTAAATGTTGGGTTAACTAGTGCTTGTTGAGAAGTTCCCGTAAAAGATGTAGAAGAACTTTGATAATTTGTTTTTGATGCAGTAATTGTAACTGTTGCTGATTGTCCATTATTTAAACCAGTTACATTTATTGATCCGCTGTATTGACCTATAGTAACAAAACCAGCAGTTGTTGATACTGTATAAGTTTCTACTCCGTCAGAGTTTGTTACTAGTGCTGTAAAGCCACCAGCTGTAGGAGTTATAGAACCAATTGTTGGATTTGGTAATGTCGGCATAGGGAGTGCTGTGCCAGTAAATGAACTTGAAGAGCTATTATAACCACCTCTTGATGCAGTAACTGTAACTGTTGCAGACTGGCTATACGTTAACCCAGTTACATTTATTGCTCCAGTATAAGCAGATATTGATACAGAACCTGCTGTTGTAGTTACTGTAAAAGTTTCTATTCCGTCAGCATTTGTTACAGAAGATGTAAATCCTGTTGTATTTGCAATTGGTGTTGAAAATTGTGGTTTAACAAGTGTTAAATTTAAAGAGGTTCCAGTTATTTGAGATGAATTACCCTGATAATAAGATCTTGAATCATTTACTGTTACAGTTGCAGATTGATTTGATGAAAGTCCAGTTACTGTGACAGTTGTACCAGATCTTGATACCGAACCTGCTGTTGTTGTTAAAGAATAAGATTCAACCCCGTCATAATTTGTTATAGTAAATGTAAATCCTCCTGCAGTTGAAGTAACTGCAGAAAATGTTGGTGCTGCTAACAAGGCAAGAGCTGTTCCAGTTATTTGAGCAGAGTTACCTTGATAATACTGCCTAGAATCGTTTATTGTAACGGTTGCAGATTGACTAGGTGTTAAACCAGTAACAGTTACTGTTGTTCCAGAAATAGAGACAGAGCCCGCTGTTGTTGTAGCAGTATAAGATTCTACTCCATCATAATTGTTGATTGTAAATGTAAATCCACCAATTGTTGATGTAGGTGCAGAAAATGTTGGTGCTGCTAGAAAATTTGGTGGGCTAAAAAATGATGGTGGGTCAAAAAATACAGGTGGATTGAAGAACGTTGGAGGAACGTATGGAGGCGGACTAAAATCAGGAGGAACATATGGAGGCGGACTAAAATCAGGAGGAACGTATGGGGGTGGAGGTGGCGGAGTAACAGGAGGTGGAGGCGGGGTTACTCCAGTATAAATTTGTGGTGTTCCAGGTACTGGGTATCCACCAATTGGCGGAGTATTATCCAAATTAGACATTATTTATTCCTAATAAGATATCCATATATCGCCACTGGACCCGCCTGTTGGCGTTACGGATATTGGATTAACATATATATTTCTTATATATTGTGAACCATTAACAGCAGAATTACCGCTATATGTAGGTGGATTAATTGTTTGAGGGGCACCTTGATTTCCATAAACATCTTGAGCATATACTGTTATGGAATCAAAAGAAGTTTGAGGAGTACCAAATAATGCGGCATTAGCAATTTGGTTGAAATTATAAACTTGATTGGAAGAAGAAGAATTAATTGTTGCGTTTACAGCAAAAGTGTTTATTGATCCTTGAGTAAATTCAACAACAAATTCTGAAACATATTTGTTTGTTGATGAGGCTGCATTAAAAACCCAACTAATTTGTAAAGTTGTTCCAGACCATGAGGCAGTTAATCCAGTTATTGCATCTGGTTTTCCAACTGACACGCTAGTTTGAGATATTATCTGATCACCCGTCATTGGTGCGTACTGATCTTCAATAGCATTTATTTGACCAGATGTAACTCCATAATTTGATTGCAAAGCAGACAAACTCATTCCAGCAGCGGTGTTAACAAGTTGAATTTCTACGCCACTTCTACCTTGTACTATTCCAAGTTTGCCTTTTTTTGCACGTGGATCATTAACATCAATAAATAAAGTTTGTCGTTTTGCAACCGAATTTGACGATCTATATTCTGGTGGAGTTGTATCTGCCAACTTTTTTCTCCGTTATCTTGGTCCTGCAGCTTGCCAATAAAATGGTATAGTACCTTTTGGAGCTGTAGTAGAAGCACTTGCAATTCTCCAAGAAAAACCAGAAGTTGTAACATTGTAAACTGTTACATTGCATGCAGAGTTAGTTGAACTAACCCCAGAAGTTGAAGATGCTCCACTATAAAGAGTTGCTGTTACTACTGGTGGAGAAGAAAATTGAAAAGTAGATGAAATTGCTGAATCAGAAAAACTAGCTGTTCCATAATAAACATTGTTTAATACTTGTGCTCCCGCTGGGGATGACACATTTCCGTTAGAAGCTATAACAAGAGTTATTTTTCCATAAACTAAGGCCTGCGATCCTGGATCCCATACATGCGAAAAGCTGCTTGCGTTCCAATCTGTAATGCCACCAGAAGTCCCGTTAAAACTATTTGTTAATGCGGTAATACTATCACTATGTTGATTTACAACATTGATTAATTGTTGCCACGCAGCAATATCCAGTATGTTTGGATCAGAAATCTTTACATATCCCATTTTTTCTCCTTTTATATATATAAATTATACCATTGACTACATATTTGTAGGATTTGATGATTTATTCAAAGAATTTAATGTTAAAGTAGTTTTTAATCCTTTATTAAATGTATGAGATACTTGGTGTACTAAATACTTTGCGCCTGAAATTCCCGCCAAACTATAGTCCATAGTAACTATGTCTCCAACTTGAATTAATGGATTACCAAAAATTTGTACAGATGTATCTTTTGAAAACCCGTCATTTCCAACAGTAATTATATCAATTAATCTGTTTGCTGAGTGTTTAGATTGAATCCATGGAGAATCAACTTGTATTACTTCCCTTGCGTTTGCACGGTCTATTACTCTATGAAGTGTTTGCGGGTCTGAAGGCGCAACAAGTTCATGCGTCCAAAGATTTAAAGCTACCGTAAACTGGTTAATGCTATCTGATTGATGTGTTAAATAAACCATATGACCTATGTTATTTGCAATTGCTAGTCTTGCTCTAAAACCAGTATTTATCGGGGTTGAGTAAGAAAGTGAATATTCATCTACTAATTGTTGCTGATAGTATTGTTGATCAATAGGTTGATCTCCAGGAAAATAGAACCAAAGATACTCTATTGGAAGAACATCCGCACTGGTTGCAGCTGGTGTTTGGTATTGAACGTCGTAATAGTTTATGCCAGTTACCTCTGGAGTGACTTGCATCATATAACTTCTATACCTTGAAAATATATTTTGTCCTTGAACCATTCCATTTAAAAACTCTGAATCTTGATACCAATAATTTGCACTTCTCTGATTCAAAGCTTTTTCGCAAGCATAGATTTCTCTCAGAAGAGCAGAAACTGAATTACCTAGTTGTATAACGGGAGGTGGCGGAGGTGGAGGAGGTGGCGGAGTAGCGGGTGGTGGAGGTGGTGGCGGTGCCACGTATGGAGGCGGAGGTGGTGGCGGTGCCACGTATGGAGGCGGAGGTGGTGGCGGTGCCACGTATGGAGGCGGAGGTGGCGGAGGTGCCACGTATGGAGGCGGAGGTGGCGGAGGTGCCACGTATGGAGGCGGAGGTGGTGGCGGTGGTGTAACACCAGTATAAATAGTAGGCTGACCAGAAATAGGGAATCCACCTTGTGGGGGAACCGTATATGGAGGCGGAGGTGGTGGAGGTGCCACGTATGGAGGCGGTGGAGGAGGTGGCGGATTGTATCCTACTGGCGGAGGTGGTGGCGGAGGCGTATAGCCTGGAGGCGGAGGTGGTGGTGGTGTGGTGTATGAACCAACAACAAAATCACCTGGTATTGATGGGGACAAAGATGTACAAAAACCAAATTTTCCAGTAAATAATTTTTGTGAACTAGTATTTAAAATATTTACCTTTTGAACTAAACCAGTGATGGTATTTTTATTTGGAGATTTCCAACTTCTAGAAGCGGTTACTCCATCATCAGTTACAAAAGCATTATTTGAATTTGTTTCTGGAATTTGCCAACCAGTTATTTGTATATTATTTAAATATACATCTATAATTTGACCTTGTATTTCTCCATCTGTTCCGTCAGAAAAATTTGTTACAACCTTTAAATTATATTCTTGATCTGTTGCAACAGAATATGTATAATTATTTGAAGAATTTCCTGGAACTTTTGTTAAAACTTTTTCCCATCTTGCTTGAACATCTGCAACAATACCATCAACTTCAGCCATAGCTATCATTGAAGAATTTCCAGAGGACAAATTTTTTGCAGTTACAGTTATAAAATAGCTGTATTTTTGAGAAGACGAAGTAGTTCCCGAATTATAACCTTGAGGAGGCGGAGGTGGTGGCGGTGCCACGTATGGAGGCGGAGGTGGAGGCGGAGTAACGGGTGGCGGAGGTGGTGGCGGAGGTGCCACGTATGGAGGCGGAGGTGGCGGAGCAACAACATAAGTATTTGTTGCTAGGGAATTTCCTACCTGTACTAATTCCACACGATATTCTGTATCTGAAGAACTAAAAAATACTCCACCAGACACAGGACTTACTGCATTTAAATCAAATTTAGCTGAATAGGTTTTGTAACCTGGATTAATAACAGAATTATTATATACATACTGCATGGCATTTGAATTTGGCACTGTAGCAATTTTTGATATTACTGGATTATCTGAGCTAGCTAGATTTTCCGTTATAACAGATGTTCCACCCTGAACAGAAGTTAAATTCTTTTCACTTATGTTAGATGGTATATTGTGTGTTGATGCAACTGTTCCAAACATTCCTCTTTGAACATTTCCAATTTTGCCAGTTGGAGTAATTTTAACATCTAAAGCATTTGTATTTATTGACCCATCACTTGTTACCAATTTAATTTGATGAAGTTTTATAAATTGATTAATTGCTGAAGATAACTCTAAATCATTTTTTGGATAAACAAGCTGTGTAATTCCTGTTGATATCTGTTTTAATTCATACTCTTTGTAAATAAAAGAAACGATTTCGTTTTCAATTGCAGCGTATCCATCAGTATTTAAAAGATATGTGTGAAATACATCAAGCAAGCTATTATTATTCATTTGGAAGAAATTATCAGACTCATTCATTGAAGTTGAAAGGTAATTTGCGCCGACAGAATCTGGATCCTTTTGAGTCCATAAAACTTCATTTGATGTTGTGTATACAAATGATGGAGATTTTTGAACAGATGGATCAGTAGCATTTTGCAAAGCAAGAGATTGTGTAACTTTTGGTTCTTGATAGCTAATAGTAATTGCACCTGGTTTTGCTTTATTTGTTATAGAATATCCACCTTGAATAATGCTGGCATCGTTAAATCCTACAACTGAGTCTTTGGCCCTTATAATATCTGAAAGGCTTAAAAATTTCATGATTCCAAACTCATCTATATATGCACCTATTTGATGAGCTAAGAAAAGTTCAGATATTGCGTCATAAAGCGTAACCGATTGAGAGTTACAATAATAATAATATAGGTCCATTTCTGTATAAGAGTCATTTGTTACCCTATATAAACTGTCATAATCGTAATCTGTGAACCCCGCCAAATCTAAAACATTTGTTAAAATGTCAAAAATACTTTTATTACTTGCAACATAGTCTGGAGCTGGAAGTGTTTGTAGATAATTTACTATATCAAAACATGAAACTTTAATTGTTTGAATATCTGTTTCTGTCCATGTATCTACCCAATAAATTCCAGCTGGTATGAATGCGTTTGGAATCTGTTCTGTACCCTGAAAATATTCTTGAAGATTCCAGTTTATGTATATCTTGATGTTTTTCTTCATCATATTGTACAAAACTGAACCTTGGTTTTGACTAGAAAATATGGGTACTGGGGAGTTGTTATGGGTTAAGGGAATTCCAGACAAAGTAATTGAGGCATCATTTGGGTTAATTGATGAAATTGGAATATAGTTATTTTTTGAATCAAGCTGCTTTGTTATATCAAGATCCATAACGTACGGAGTTAAATCAACTTCAATTCTTGGAGAAATTTCAATAACTTGCATTCTTGTTAAATCTGAAGCTACGTATGCACTTGAAGTATAGGATGCAAAATCTGAAGTTGGCGTAGTTGAAGTTTGAGTAACAGTTATTTTACTAAAGCTTTTTAATAAAGAAATTGTTCCATCATTATTAAATGATGGCATAGTAGACCATTTATTTTGTGACCACGTAGATCCATTATAGTAAAGAACAACAACTCCATTTGAAGGAACCACCAGTCCTGTTGCAATCGCAGTTCCGTCCAAAAGCACATTAATTGTAGGTATACTTTGTATTGTATTAAATTTTAAAACAATTTTGTTTGCATTAGTATTTGGTTGGTATATTCCACTTATGCTTGGGTTTGGGGTGTTTGCTGATGCATCAGAAACAAAATATTTGTATGGAGCCATATCACTAGGCATCACATTTTTATACATAGGTGTTGGAGGTGTTGCTAAAGCAAAATGTGGATTTTGTGTTATTGGAGATACTGGAGGATATATTCCAGTTTTTCCATTTATAGTCTGAGTACTTATTTGTCTAAAGTTTGAAGGAAGTGATACTGAGCTATTTCCTGTTTGAACATAAGATTCTCCAGGTCTAAAGAAACCAAAAGGGCTGTCAGTTGGCCATAAAGAATCGTTTTGATAGCTGTAATAAGATATAGGAAACACTTCTGGTTGCGTATAATACACATTAATTGGTGTTGATATTGAATTAGAATTATAAGTATTTAAATTAATGGTATATTTCATAGAAGAAATTGTGTCGGTTGGTCCCGAAGATCCAACATAAGTTACAAGCTTCATATATCCAAATGCATTAATATCAACAGTTGATGAGCCAAATTGGCTTGCAGAGCCTTTTGCATAAGCATTAGCCATTATTGGTAAATCACTGTCAGTTTTAATATAAGTTATTATTTTATATGCTGGAGAGCTTGTTGCTGTATTGAACGTATAAGACAATGAAGTATTTGTATTAGACATTTTAAAAGATTTTGTTATTGATCCCGCCATAGCTTCTGTGGTGTTTGTAACATCTGAAACTGTTATTGAAGGATTTCCAATATTTTCTTGTACACCCGTTCCCGCTACGGTTATGTATGGCTGACTAAATAAGTTTTGATTCCATTCAGCAGAAACTATTGGAAACAAAGTAACTGAAGATGCAGGGTTTGATCCAGTAAATACGTTTGTATATTGACTGTTTAACATTATACCTCCGTAAATTCTATAGACAAATCAACGTGGTCATACCCTACTCCAGCAGTTGCAGCATTTCCACGCATTCTTTTTGTTACGTCATAAGTAAATGTTGTCATAAAAGCTTGATATACGTTCCAAGGATTTCCAGTCGTTGGGTTAACACCGCTGGGGTTTTGTTTTGAAGATGTATAAGTTCCGTCTACAGGTAAACCATTTACTGTTGGTTGCTGCTGTGCAAATATAAACCTTACATATATTGGGTTATTATAATTACCTTCATAAAAAGCTTTTATCCAAGCGGGGCCGTGTGAAGTACCACCCGCCCCATTGTAATCAACAAGATATGGGTCGTATGTTGGAACATCTTTCCAGTCAATCTTGTGTGTAAACTTTCTGGCAATTACATATTTTCTCATAGTTCCATTTGCCATTCTATCTGCCTGCTCAACAAGAGTATATGTAATATTTATTGGTTGGCGATTATGGTCTGTTAATGGATACCATGTTACACCATCAAGAGATACATCAACTCCTTGTGCAATTTGATATGTCATTATTTAGCCCCCGCTTTTATTGTTGATCCCGATTTAATTTTAGATCCACCTTTTATAATTTTTGTACTTGTTGATGTTGTTGGATGAGAAGATGTTGTTGATGTTGAATCTACCGTTCCAGTAACGTTAATTATAGTGCTTACAGTTGGTGCACCATTTGCAATACCAGCAGACACTGATTGTGCTCTTACTGTACCCAATTTTGTAGCAGCTAATATTGATGCTGGAACAACTGTTTTACTATTGCCAATCAAATCTTTAAGGTCTGACAACGCTTGATTAATTGCATCTGCATTTGGCTGCATTTTATCTATCTGATCTTGCATTTTTGCAGCAACAGATGTAGCATTAAAATCTACTTTTGCGCCAGATATTTGTTGCTTAATAGTAGCTGCTTGCAAATAGTCACCACTAATCATAGCAGTTCTTGCATCATTTTGCAAGCCATTTATTTGTTGTTGATATTGCATTTGAGCTTTAAGTTCTTGAGAAACTTTTTGTTGTATTGAAAGTTGATCTTTAACTATTTTTAATTGTGCATTTTGTGTAGACAACATTCCTTCAAGCTGTTTTTGCAAACCTTTTTCTTGTGCTGTTGGTACAAAAGGAGCTGGCGTTCCTCCGCCTAAGTTCCCGCCAGACTGAGGTCCAGTAAGAGAAATGTTTGCAGCATCCATAGCTTTTTTATACTCTGGAGAATTATAATAAGCGTCAACAACTTTTGTCATAGCTGCTGTAATTTGAGCACCCGTTGCGTTACCAGCAATGATACCCATTTTCTTTCCCCAAGTTACTAGGTCTGCTTGGTTCTTTACATTTAAAACTGTTTGATATTTTGTAATTTCAGATGCAGAAAGCTTTGCTGCTGGGCCAGCAGCCTTAATCATTGATTCAATATCGTGAAGTCTTTTTATATCATCAGAAGTTCCAGTTCCAATAATTGATTGTTCTAACGCTACTAGGTTTACACCAGTGTCGTTTGCTGACTGTGACATACCCTTTATTCTTTGATCTGCTTCTGCAAAAGACAAAGAGCCGTTAGAAACTTCTGCATAAAGATTTTTCATTTGATCTGCTAAAGCTTTAGCATTTCCTTGCAGATCTTTATATGCTTTTGGAGTAAATTGTCCTGCTAGGCTCCCTGCGTCCGCTTGCTGAAAACCTTCTGGCCCATTTGCATTATCGTTTGCTTTGTTTCTACTTAAATAATCAAGAGACGATGTTGTTGCTTTTGCAGTATTAGCTTTTCCAGTCTTTTCACTAAATCCTATTGCTTTTGATACTTCTTTCCACACAGTGCCAAAATCTGAAGATCGTCCTGCTGCTTTTAACGCTGCAAAAACATAACTTTTAGAATCTTCTGGTTTTAATCCTCCAGTTGAAATTGCATTTTGTACGCTTTTTCTTATTTCTCCAGTAACGCCCGATGTTGTGTAATTTGGATCTTTTTTAATTGCTTTTACAAGGTCGCCTAACGGGTCTCCTGTAGGCAAATCTCCAATTGCTTTAACCATTGCATCAATGTGTGGCGAAAGGTTGCTTATTGCACCACCCAGATTTGAAATGCTGGAAGCTGCTGTATTTGATGTTGTAGTTAATGTTGCTGTTTCACCGACCATATTTTTTGTAGAAATAGATGTATTTGCAACAGTGCTTCCAAATATTGATAAGTCTGCTTGAGATGTTGTTGTAGCATCAGTCCATGCTTTTGCTGCTTCTGCTGCATGCTGTTTCATTATATTAAATACAGTCATTATGCCACCGATAGCTGCTCCAGCAGCTGCTCCATAAGGACCGAACATCATTCCCATTCCAGCGTAACTTGACATATTATTTACTGCTTGTCCAGCAACGCTTCCTTTTGGCAAAGAGTTTCCTAGCATCTGTCCGCCCATCATCAATGCGGTTCCTATACCAGCTTTTGCTCCAGCATTCAACTTTCCATCTTCTTTTTTAAATTTGTCAGTAACTCTTTCTGTAATATTAGAAAGTTTTTGTCTTGCAGTGTCAAGTCTTGATGATATTCTTGATGATTCTTCTTCACCCATAATTCCTGGAGCAATTTCTCCAGAATAGAAGCCTCCGTTTGCCATTCTTGGACCAATCTGAGGCGTAAGATCTGGTGTTTGGAATGAAGATAATGGAAGTTGCATTTGTTCTGCTTGAACAGCTTCATTTGCTTTTGATACAGATTCAGTCATAGTATTTTGCATTGCTGATTCTATATCTGATTGAGATTTTTCAATTTGTGTAACAACGCCATCAACTATATTTTTTGTTGCTTGCTGAGTTTCTTTTGAAGGTGAAGCAGATCTTGAAGCTTCATTAAGTCCTTCTGCAAATGATTTTTCAAATGAAGATAAAGCATTTTTTCCAGCAGTTTTACCAGCACCTGTAATATAGCTACCATCTCCTGCCATAGAAGCATTTGCAACTCTACCATTTGCCCTAACTTGACCAACAGCACTTGTTCCATATGTTGCTTGGTCGGCAAACCTTACATTTAATCCCTCTCCCGATCCATCAAGATTTTGTCTTGTTAATACACCAGAGTCTAGCCCTTCTTTTATTGCTTTTGTTCCAGCATTTGCACGAATTTCGCCTATTGATTTTGAAGCTTTGTCAAGAGATGCGGCAAATTTACCTTCAGCACCTTCTGAATTTTTTCTTGCATCAATTTCAGACCTTACAGCTTTTTGAAGGTCTTCATCTAAAATTCCTTTTTCAAGAGTTCTTCCTTCTGCTGCTGCAGCTAATTCTTTGGCCTTTCTTTCTTGAATTACTCTTTGCTTTACAGCATCATCAAAATCTTTTGCTGCCTGGCTCATCGCTGGATCTGACATGTCGGCACCATGTCTTCCTGCAGAAGCTACAAACTTACCAGATCCACCCTCGTCCCAACCTCTGCTAAATTCATCTATACTTGCCCCGCCTTTATTTGCTCTTAACTTTAAGTTAAGCAATTTTGATGTATCAGCAGTAAGATCTGGTGTAACCTTTACAGATCCATGCTTTGCTGCCCAAGCTAATGCTGGATCATTTGCAATTAAATTATCATACTCTGGTGAACCTGGCTCAAAGTTTCCTGCCATATGTGATTGATCTATATATTGTCCAGTTAAACCAGTTCGGCTTGGAACACCCATTTTACCGCCATTAAATCCTGGAATTTTCTTTCCATTTACAATTGCATTAATAACAGCTAAATTATCTTTTGTTTGTTGTGCAGTAAGAATTGTTTCGCCATTTGAAACTCTTGCGACTATACTATCTGATGTTCCAGTTCCTGGTCCAATTATTATTCCGCCATTTGTACCACTTGCAAATCCTGGAATAGACATTTGAGAAAATATCCCAGCTTCTACTTGTGCTGTTGCACCAACTGCTGATTTAAGTCCTTCAATTCCTGCGCCAACATTCATTTGGTCTTTCATTATTGCAAGCTTATCTGTTAAATCAGTAATAGCTTGTGTTAAAAGTTGAACCTGGTCTACATCGCCCTTAAGTCCAGCAGCAAATAAATCTGTTGCATTTTGTGCTGCAACAATTTCTGGAGTAAACAACTGCCTCATTGTTTTACCACCACTTACTAAATCTTTAAGATTAATCACTCCCTTTAAAATATTACCGACAAAGTTAGCCATTAAACCAGTTAACATCAATATAGGTCCAGCTAGTACGGTAACTCCAGCAAATATTGCCATTAATAATTTTATTGGTCCAGGTAATCCTTGGAATAAGTTTGCTATTTTGTTTCCAAATTCAAGTACTTTTGTAGCAATTTTCATTATTTCTTGACCAACTGGGTATAAATCTGCCTTAAAAGTATTCAATGCTTTTGTCCATTGAGCTGATGGAGAAGATGTTGCTTGAGCAATTTCTTGATTTGCAAGCTTTGCAATTTGATCGGACGATGCTGCAGCGACTGTCATAGCATTTGCAGTTTGTGAACCAACTTTTCCAAAGTTATCAATCAATGCAGAAACCCTAGAGAACTGGTATTTACCAAATAATTTTTCAATAAGTTGTTCTTTAATTAATGGGTTAAGATTTTGCAACGCTCCTTGAAGCTCTTGAATCATTTGAACGGGTCCGCCAGCATTTTTAATCTGAGCTAAGTTAATTCCGTACTTTTGAAATTCTTTTGTTGCTGCTGAGGTTGGAGCAATAATTGATGCAAAAGCAGATTTAAGTGCGTTTGCGCCTTGTGCTGCTGGAACACCAGCTTCCTTCATTGCAAGCAACATAATAGCAGTATCTTTATAACTACCGCCCAATTGATCAATAATTGGACCAACTCTACTTTCAGCATCAACTAGGTCGTTCATAGAAAGAGAAGTTTGTTTCTGAATTGCTCCAAAATAATTTACTGCATCAGCAAGCTGTGTTGTACTTAATTTATAAACATTTTGTAAAGCAATCACTGCCGTGGTTGCAGTTTTTTGATCTAAGTTGCCTAACTTTGCAAGTCTATCTGTCTGTTCTGTCATTGTTGTAAGATCAGTTCCCATTTTACCCATTGCAGCAAAAGACGAAGCAACTTGAACAGTAAATTCTTGAGATATTCCCAAAGTTGCTGCCATATTTCTTCCTAAATCAAGAACTTGTTTAGAAATTTGATCAATTGAATTTTGGCTTGGAGGAACAAGTCCTTCTCCATAAACTTTTTGAAATTGGGTTAATGCTGTGTTTACGCTATTAAATGCAGATACTGCTTGTTGAGCAAATAAAACCATTGGCATAGAGAGACCAACAGTTAACTGACGACCAGCCCACTGAGTATTTTTACCCCAGTTAATTAATTCATTTGCGCCTTGCCTAATTGCAATATTATAAATATTTTGTGCATTTGCAGCTATTTTTGTAGCATTAGCAACTGCATCAATACTTTTAGGTGTAAAAACTGAATAGAAACCCTGCTTAGAGGGATCTGCCATAATTACAGAATTTTGTAACTTTGTTTGTTCTACGGCTAAAGCTTTTACTGAATCTGTAGCTGCGCCCTGCTGCTTAGTTAATATTTGATAATAACTTGTTAAACCAAGAGTTCCTTTTTGAAGTGATTGGCCAAACTTTTCTGTTTCTGTTTGAAGTTGTACAGTTTGTTTTGTAAAAGATCCACTTGCTGTTAGAGCATTACTAAATTCGTTTGATAAAGCATTTACACTTTTAGCAGCTTTATCAAATGATGCTCCCGTTGCTCCCGCTAATGAGGTGTTGAGTGCAGCAACTTGCGCTTTAAGTTTTGTTATTTGATCTGATACAGATGTAAAATCACCTAACGCAACTATATTTAATTCAATATTTGCCATTACTCTTCACCTCCTATAGACATAAATCCTAAGCCCTGACCTATACCGAAACCTTCTTGGTTTGCTGCATATCCTTTTAGATCAGCAATATCCAAAACTGCCACTTCCTCTTCTAGTTCAACACCCTGAAGTGCTGCACTAAACTTTTTATCTTCACGATCTTTTTTTCTTGAGTAATCTAACAAAGCTGTTAGTTCATCAAGAGAAAGTGAAGATTCTAACTCGTCAAAGTTTTTCCAATGACCGAGCAAGAAAGCTTCAGACTCTAAGGAGCGTAGATCTAGTTCGTCCCAACTAGAGCCGCTCCCAGAAGGTTTGGGTCTGTTAGTTTCAGACCGCCGACAACCTCAAGGATTTTCATCATTGTAGGAGTTTCAATGATTTCTTCAAACTTATCTTGATCTTCTGCAAGATCTGGTCTTGTAGATTTTAAGCAAATCATAGCTGCTTTAATAAAAATTTCCATTGCTGCATCGGCAGAACCATCTTCTACATCCTGCATAGCATTAATTATTTCCATAAATTTTCTTAATTGTTTAATAGGCAGAGGTTTAAGCTCGATAGTTGATCCATCGCTTAATTCAATATCTAGTACATCATATACTGTTGTTGCCAATTTATAGCTCCTTTGTGTTAGTTAAATTATACCAATATTATAAGGTAATACAAATTCAAGACCCCCCGATTTCTCGGAGGGCTTGAAATTCTATATTAAGTTTTATATACTAATCTGGGATTAGTTTGTTCCCCATACACGGTCAATTACGACGCCGTATTCAGAACCACCGTATGATGCCTGAGAATCATCAGGGAGCAAACGAAATGCAACTGGGAATACAGTTGCTGCGTCACGCTTCAAAGAGTGCATTGTAACATCCATTGAAACTGCACGACGACCGATGTAGATACGCTCTTTATTGCGTCCTGCATAAGTTTGTGTTGCATCTCCGATTGCATATGGAGCATTACCAACAGCGACAATAACACGTTCTACTGGAGCATCTCCAAGAGAACCTGCTGCCATGTTGAGAGTTGCACCGACTTCACCTGTGATAGGATCTGTAAGTTTCAAAGCGTCAACTGCACTGCCTGCTGCATTATAATAAGAATCCATTTGACCCCATGCGAGTTGTAGGTTTTCAAGTGTTGCTTCTGAAAGCTCTGTCTTGAGTTCTACTTTAATATCTGACTTAAAAAGTCTAGCTGCGTCAAGTAGTTGATCAACTTTAACTTCAGCATATGTTGGCTGATAGTTAAGTTCCAAACCAGTGTTTGTCAAACCGACGTTGCGGTATGATGCATTACCATTGAGTGCTGCTGCTGCTGAAGTACCTGTTGAAGTACCTAGAAGAGTTTTGATATCATTTGGTGTAGTAGTAGGGCGTGGGCTATTGATTCCGTCATTATTAGAGACGAAAATCTGAGCTGCACCAACTATTACGTTTCTTGTATTTGTAGCCATATTTTTTATTTCACCACCTTATTTTATTTGTAATAAAACTAGATGACAACTTGCTTCCTCATATAGAATCATAGCATTATTTTAAAATAAATCAAATTTTAAGAGTATCTTCCAGTGTAGCTGTTTGCTATATCACGTGTATACGAATAGCCTATAGTTAGTACACCACTCATATATCCACCCTCGTCTGTAAATGGTTGAACTGGGTCCGAGTACTCTATATTAAAAGTAAGGAAATTGAAGGGGCTTCCTTCAGATAGTTGCAGATTAATATCTTTAGCCGATAGATCATATCTTCTGAACAGATCTGTCAAAAAGTTGCTTATGGTCATAATTCTAGCATTATCCCTAGAAACGATCATGAGTGTAATTGACTCATATGTTATCCACCATTGCGGATTTGCTCGCTTTTGAGCTATATCATAGGTTAAAAAATCTTTTCCTGGAAGCAAATTATTTATTTCTGGTATTTGCTGTGCAGGGATAATAGGGATCAAAGGCTCGGGAAATCCATCAGGATAATAATCATTTATATCAAAAAGTCCCGCTGCCTGCAATTCACTCCAAATAGCATTTCTTACATCATAAGCTGCTACTAACGTATAGTCTGTCATACTATAACCTCCTGGTCTAGACCCATTGAAATTATTGAATCTGATACCGCTCTTTTTACTGTATTAATGGTAGCATTGTTTTGATTTAATGCAATAGAAACGTTGTTGGATATTTTTTCAAAAAACCCAGAATTGTCCATTGCACTGTATCCATTATTTGTATACCATTCTAATAAAAATTCTGAAAATGCACCATTTACTCCTTTGCCACCTGGATGTAGTATGTTTATTTGAGTACCAGGCTTTACAAAAACTAATCCGCTATCGCCAACAAAAGACAATATTCTTTTTGCAGTAAAAGATACAGATCTACCTTCTTCCATTACTGTTGCTTTATCTGCAAATATACTTCTTCTTGTTACAATTTTTCCATTTTTTCCTTGTTGCAAAAGCTCTGGATTGATTGGAACTGGCATTCTAGAAGGTAAAAATTTTGCATTAATTATTAATGAGCCATTTAAAACTGAATTTCTTTCAAGAACAAACAACCTACCAGATGGCTCCCCAACTTTACCCCACTCATAAACGTGGTGCATTTTTTTAGGATTCATCCTGGCATATCTATCTACAGATTTAACAAACTCTTCACCAGTTACAGTAAATATTCCTTTTGAAATTTCGCTTACAACTGAAGGATTTGTAATTTGTTTTACATTGCTTAAAAATCCATCAAGATCTGACACTATTTGTTTAGAATCAATGTTAAGAGATATCATTATTTTGTGCCTGAACTCTTAGAAGCACAGCTTCATAATAAGCAATTCTTCCAAATGGATCAAGTGTTGGATGAGAAGAAGTTACTTCAAATATTGTATCTGGATCACCAAACCTATCCATTTCAATAAATATTGGTTTATTATCGCTTGAGCGTATATTTTCTATACGCCATCTTTTACTTAAAAGCTCATTACATTTAATTTTAAGCTGAAGTTTTTCGTTATAATCTCCCTCAGAACCACTTTTAAAAACCTTATTATCTGTTCGTGTTGAAGCACCATGAACTTTTACTGGCTCAATTTTACAATCTATGGTTTTTGCATAAGACCAACTTCTTAACACAGCACCAGTGTTGGGATCTTGACTGTACTCTTGTATGTATATATCAGCTTTAGTGTTCATTATAGAACCCATTATTGATGCATTAAACATTATATCAACATCATATTAATGTTACGATATTGATCAAGGATGTTATCCACAGTGATATTACCCGTACCATTAAATGCTCCTTTTGACATTTCAAATGAAATTTCGCTGAGATCAACTTTAGAAAGATATTTATTTCTCCAGTTATAATCATTAGACAATATGTCGTTTACAAGTAGCATAGATGCAATTTTAATATCCTCTGGCACATATTTATATCCTATATTTCCAACAAATTTGTACCTAGATCCGTCTCTAAATCTTCCATAATAAAGAACGTTTGCATCAACTTCGTTATCGTATCTAATGTCCCACCCTGGATCTATTAATCTTGCAACGTATCCAGTTTGCGTTAATTCAATATTGTACCCAAATTGATTATAAGCTGGTTGCTGCGTATTATCAATAACAAGAATGTCATCTTCATACATCTTATCAACACTTGTCATTCTTTCAACAAGTTGAAGTGCATCAGATCCATTTGCAAACATCTCTTGAGAATCATTTCTTAAATAAAATTTAAGACCAGTATATCCGTCAATAATTGTTCTTGCTAATTTTTCTGCATTTTGTATCTCAGATATTGGATGATAATTTATATCTGATGGAGTAGCCCCATAGTTTAAAAAATCTATTATCTCGCTAATAGTCGAATAAACTGGTTGAATTTGATAAAAATCTGTTTGAGTTACTGAAAGACCATTTATTACATATGTCCATCTTAACTCTAAAACACGAACTGTGTTTGTAACCAGTTGCGTTAATAAAAACCCATACTTACCAGGTTCTGGCTCATCAATAACGTTTGACGAATTAAATCCTGATATTGGTAATGCATCATTATCTGCATCATAAATTGATAAAGTTGGGGGGTGATCTGCTTGAGTAAGCACTCCATCACTATATACGTAAATGTATACTTTCTCTTGACTTCCTACCTGGATATTCTGCATTCAGATTACCCCCCTTTTTATTTATTTTTTAGCTGTAAAACTCCTGGGCTTCTCTAGGCGTTGCTAATCTGAAGCCAGTCTGTCTATCAAAAATTTGTTGTGCATTCTCTTCTGGCATAGCTACAAATGGGTGTTGATCCGTAAAAGTATATCCCCCCACTTGATATGAATGATTTGTTCTTTCCATTTTTACTAAAACAGAATTAGATTTGTTTGCTGAAGTTGCTGACCGCTTCTTTTGTTCTATTGCTGGTACTTTAACTTCTTCTTTTTCGGCATTATTAAACTTATCATACATCTGCCATGTGATTCCTTCTTCAGCAAGACGTGAAACAACCTCATTTTTGGTTTTTATATCTGAAATATCAACACCAAATGAGTCTGCAATCTTTTTTAATTCTGGCAACTTTAGTTCTGTAAATGACATATATTTCCTTTCGTCATTGTTAATTATACCATTAAATGGCTAAGGGGAATACATAGTATTCCCCCGCCTTGCATCTAATTAAAATTAGAATGTGTTTCCGTTTAATCCGCCAGTTACATTTGCACCGTTTGAAACAGAACCTTGGAAATCAAAGCCTGCTACGGAACCTGCAACCTTAACGTTCTTAACGATAACGTGTGCATCGTAGTTCTCCATTTGTGCGCCAACACGGATAAAGAGAGTGTACTCAATTGTATCCTTCTTTGGCTGGAACAAACGATAGACTGTTACATCACGCTTGATACCAACAATGAAGTTCTGTGGGAATGTGAGGTGAAGATCACCGTGATCCCCTGCAGCACCTGAGTAGTCACCAGCAACGGTCTCTGTCATCAACGGAACGTTGATAACTGGAATACCAAATGCAAATGGTGTTACTGTGCCTGGGCCACCATCGTTAGCAGCAACATCACCACGGACGATACCTGAAGCGATATCAAATGGTGTGAAACCTGAAGAGGTTTCAGCTGTTAGATTATATAGATAATCTTGAACCAAGTTCGATCCTGTGAAGAAGCGAAGTTGATTACGGCGTTGCTTGTACTTACGTGGAAGAGTCTTGATAGCAAGATTGAAAATTGCTTTGTCAAGACCATTACCTTGTGCATCAACAACGTGAGCGTTGTCAACTGCGAGTTGACGGAATCCCTTGAAAGCTGACATAAGACCAGAGCCTGATCCTGTACCATTGATTAGAACATCCTCAATGTCGTTACCAGCCTGGGTAGCCATCAAACGTGCAATGTGATCTTCGAGATCTGGACCTTCAATATTGTCTTCAAGAGACTCTGAAGAAAGTTCCCAATCAAGACGAAGCTTACGAGTTGTAAGCGAGATCTTATTAAATGTAGCTGCAGCATTGGTATAACCCTGAACATAATCACGAGGATTATCTTCTTGTGCAACTGTCATGATGCGCTGTCCAACTGCAACACGATCAATCTCGGTTGTGTTAGAACGCATACGGATAGTACGAGCTGCCTTAGCAAGAATCGTAGCATCCCACATGTAATCTAGG
>Ga0208389_1000040_pt1 | contig 71370 bp, 103 predicted proteins | sample CryBogCBH12Aug09_FD_184625 | JGI IMG/M metagenome (GOLD analysis project Ga0208389, IMG submission 184625) | Freshwater microbial communities from Crystal Bog, Wisconsin, USA - CBH12Aug09 (SPAdes) (version 2) | ecosystem: Environmental > Aquatic > Freshwater > Lake | place: Crystal Bog... | reverse complement strand
TATCTTTGTATCAAACTCTGGAAGAAAAAACACTTGGCGCGATTTCGGCTCGCATCGTGACATCGTGATAATTGAATCTTCAACTACATAATTGAACATTCAACTAACTAGCACTCACTTACTCCGAGTGCCAACGATCTGCACAATTCGGACAATATCGACATGATGACTGGTCAAACTTACTTACGACCCCAAAATTATGCGTATAAATCGGACATATTGACCCAGAAAATCGGTGCGCCTATTTGACCTTGTCCTATGTATACGGAATGATCATCCTTGTACACACGCGGAACGATCAGAATCCCTTAGGGGCATCGAACCAGAAGTGAAAAAGGTACAGATACACGCGAGTTAGGCAGTGTACGCGCAGGTGCTCGATCTCGATCGAGTTACTGGTTCAGAATCCTCTAGGGGCAACCAGCGCGGTGATGCAGACCTCGTATCAGGGGTATCGAATTACATAGAGAACTCAGAATTAGCGGGGCTGGTCATGGACTGCCAGCAATGGTGCAGGCGGTAATCAATCCGACCGACAGCACAGTGACACCAGCCCCTAACTAATTGCCACCAGAACTGCTCACAATCCACTTGTGGGCGGTTCTGATAGCAATCTGGTGCTATCTATACACGAAGGGCAAATCCAATGAAATCAAAGGTATTTATCGATACCAACGGCAAGATCGTTGCCAAAGGCGTGATCTCGCCTCAACTCATCGACCTGCTTCTAGCAGACGGCACTCGCTTCTTCTCGACCCGATCAGAGGGCTTCGAGATCAATTTCATCAAGTCACTCAATATCGCAAAGATCGTGAAAGGGGCGTAATCATGGCTCTCACAACAGACAAGGCTCGCATCGCTCAGGCATTCGCATGGGAACGCGCTCATTGCACAACCGATGAACAGATCAAGGTTCTCGACTCAATGATCGAACGCCTATCAGTCACTATCTTCGGCAATCGATCACGCATTCAGCGCAACGAGTTTATGCGCTTCGCTAAGTACAAGCACCCACTAGACGGCAGAACTCTTCTTGAGCAGTACTCAGCACTATTACAGGAGGGCAAATAATGGAACTCAATAACATCGACAACGATCTAGAGGTGCTACGCCAATCAGTAGCACCTTCTCTCTATGCATTCCTCATCAATCAACTAGCACCAGAGAAGGTGAGCGCATGAGCAAGATCATCATCACAGTTTCAGGTGGCGTTGCAGAAGTAACGCATTGTCCTGCTGGTGTTGAGGTTGAGATCATCGACTACGACAATACGGAGGTCAATTAATGAAAGCACTAGGCGCGATCTTCTCAGCACTATTGATCGGTGGCATGGCATTCATTGCCACGCATCACCCTGTCTATGGCAAGTGCCACCAAGTCGCAGATCAAAGAATCTGCACACTCTTAAAGTGGGAGGGAAATAAATGACAACACGCTATACAGAAATCAAAGGCAAGAGCACTACCAACTCTGGTGCTGGTGAGTACATATTCAACCGTCAGCCATTCAAAGCCAACTCAATGGCTGGTATCTACTTTCAGGAGGGCAAATATCTGCACACAGGTCGCTTGCAGAGCGATGTCGTGGCACTTCTGAAAGATCACAAGCCAGACTTCATCGTCTACTCCTATGGAACTCCGATCGCTTGGCATCACGCCAATGGTTGGGAGATACCTGCAATCCGCTACTCAGTTACTACCAGCAAACATCAGGGCATCGTTAGAAGGGCGGTCTGGTAAGTGTTCCTATTCCTTCTTATCTCCTGCACTCTAGCCACGATCTTCGCGGTCTGGCTCGACTCTGTCCTTACTCCCGATATCAATCTATTACGCCAAACTCTAGAAGAGGAAGAATCCAATGGGCTCTAATTTCGCTACCGATCTCGCATCGGGCAATTTTGTACTGGAACTCGAACAACAGATCGCAATTCACTTCTCATCGAATTGCTATCCACCAGTGCCTCAAGTCATGGTCGCGCCAGCGATCGAGGCAATCAAAGCAATCAATGACGGAGACAACCCAGAGATCACACTCCCTCAAGGTGTCGAGTTTCGTGGGTCATCATCAGCCCTTGCATGGGAGATCGTGAACTCACTACGACTCAATGCGTGGATAAGTGAGGAGGATTAAATGTACGAATTCGAATTAGATGAACTCGGCATCATGGGCGCAATGCTTGCTAAGTCTCTCGACTTCGCCAACGAGCAAGGTGCACCAGCAGTCATCATCGCAACGCTTGAATCAGCACTCGATAAATTGCAGATCATTATCGACAAGCGATGCGAAGAGCACAACGCATTCATAGACATCGCACAATCACTTGATGATCTCTCTGATGTATCACAGGCAATAATCAAGAACCCAGAAGTACCAACACCCGACTACAACTAAGGAGCAATAAGTGAATCCACTCAATCAATTAATTCCAACTCTTGAATCTCAAGAGCACTACATCGATCGCAACTGGTTCGGTATCTCTGGTCTACAGATCGCAGACTTCGCTCGCAAGCACAAGATCAATATCCTCAACGCTGGTCATGCTGGTACTGGTAAGACATCATTCGCTCAGTACTACGCAAGCCAGCGCGGTCTGCCTTATGTCGATCTACCTTCTAACTCAGCACTCAGTGCTAACGAGTTGCAGGGCAACTGGGTATCGCGTGACGGCAAACTCGAATGGGTTGACTCGGTCTATGTCGAAGTCTGGCGCAATGGTGGTGTTCTCAATCTTGGTGAGATCGATCAACTCGCAAAGAATGCTCAATTCTTCTTCCACCCAGCCCTTGATCATCGCCGTACTCTCACGCTCACTGCCAAAGATTACGAAGTGGTTCATGCTCACCCAGATCTCATCGTGATCGCTGACTGGAATCCAATGTACCGAGGTCGACAACCTCTCTCTGAGTCGTGGGCTGATCGCTTCCAACTCAAGATGCGTTACGAATACGATCGCGCTATCGAGAGCAAGATCATCAAGTCAGAGTCTCTTCTTGATCTCGCATTCGGTATGCGTTCTCAATCTCGTGGCGTTGATCTCGGTCAGGCGAGCAAGTCAACGATCTTCGAAACACCAATCACTCCACGCATTCTCAAGACTTTCGAATTAGTAGCGAAAGAATTGAACTTCGATCTAGCGTGCGAAGTGTTCGCTAACAACTTCTCTGATGAAGAACGCCCAGCAGTCAAGATGCTTCTTGAGGGCGCATCATTCAATATCAAAGATGATCTAGGCATCGATCAAGATGCAGTAACAACTCAGTACGCAACAGTCTAAGGAGTAACACATGGACAAGATCAATGTAACTGATCTCGGAGAAATCTTCGATGCACTCAAAGAGTTAACAGAAGATCAGAAGGCACAAGAGGCTAAACGCCAGCGTATCGAACGCTTCACTGGCTTCTTCTCTCGTGTGAACTCTGCCTTCACATTCCGACCAGTGACAGTCAAGGTTGAGAGCGCATCAATCAAAGCCCCAGCATGGTCTGGGGCTAGTGATGTCTACTTCAATGCTAATGAGATCGGTGAACTTGATACACCTGAGTCGATCGCAAGCATCAAGGGGCTTGATCTTCACGAGGTCAGTCACATCTTGTACACCAGCCGAGAAGGTAGCGATCTCGTTGAGCAAGTAATTGCTAACAAGTGGTGGACTGCATTCAATGCGTTAGAAGATCAGCGCATCGAGTCATTCTTCACTGCTAAGTACCCTTCAACAGTCGCGTGGTTCACTTCGATGATCTTGATTCACTTCAAGAACAACCCAGAGGTGTTCGAGAACTCTTATCCATTGCTATGCGGTCGCAGGTATCTACCTGTCGAGATTCGCCAGCAGTCGCGTGCTCTCTATCCTCATCAAGATAAGATCGATGAGTTTAAGGCGATTATCAATGAGTATCGCACTCTCGTATTCCCAACAGATACAGAGCGCGGATTACAACTCATTGAGCAGTACTACAACCTGCTACCAAAGAGTGAGGGTGGCAATGGTGATGAGACTGGTACACCAAAGTACAAGGCAGTCAATGGTGAAGGCGAAGGCACACCAGTCAAAGTCATCGACCCATGCGGTCATGGTGCTCGCCCTCAGCAGGGCATCGAGTCATCAGTCGACTCTCGCCCAGTGCCACCACGCCAGCAGGAGAAGGAGCGCGATCGTCTCAATAACAAGCCAGATGATCTCGATGACGATCTCCCAGAGATCAAGGCAGAGGACATCGATTGGTCTGACTTCGATGATCAGAGCGATGAAGTAACTCCCGATTCAGATTCAGATTCAGATTCAGGGGATACAGATTCAGATTCAGATCAAAGCAAGCCAGAGCCGTCACTCGATGCTGGGGCTAGTGCTGGTGAGATGATCTCTACAGTGCTCGATCAGATTCTTAGCGAGTCTGGTGTGGCTCAGGAGATCAATGACATTCTTCGAGTGATCAGTGGTCAGCCAACTCTCACATCAAACAACTCACAAGAGCCAGAGCGTGCTCGCTATAGCGAGATCATGCCCGACTCAGTGACGGTTGAAGCATCACGATCATTCGGTCGTGAACTCGAACGCCTTCGCGCCTCATTCGAACCTGCATGGGATAGATACGAGAACGCTGGTCGCTTGAGTGTTGGTCGCTATATGCGTGGCGATGATTTTGACACGATTTTCGATCAATGGAATGAGGGTCGTGAAGATGCTACCGACATCGAATGCGTGATCGCTATCGACAACTCTGGCTCAATGACAGGGAGCAAGATCGCTAACGCTAATCGTGCAATGTACGCAATCAAGCGAGCACTTGATCGTATCGATGCCAGCACAACAGTGCTGACATTCTGCGATGAAACTCATGTCCTGTATCGCGCTAGTGAGAAATCTAATTCTCAGATTCGAGATGCATTCAGTGGCGGTGGCACAGAGCCAGATCAAGCGATCAAGTATGCAACAAAGTTGCTTGCTGAGAGTGATCGCAAGATCAAAATCTTCTTCATCATCACTGACGGCGAGTGGTACGGCAATCAAGATGCAAACGAAGATGCAATCAAGCGCATGGGTCAGTCAAAAGTATTGACTGCCTTCGCATATATTCCAGAGAAGCATGAAGAGGTAGTGCTTACTGCTGAGAAGGCTCACAACTGTGAGATCGGTGCAGTAGTTGCTAACCCTCTTGATCTCATCACAATGGCAAGAGCGATCGTTAAGTACGCGATCTCTCGCAGATTAACTAACGCGTAAGGAGCAAACAGTGAAGCAAGCAGAACTCAAGGTCGGTATCAAGTATGGAGTAATTCCTTCATGGGATTACTCCTCAGCAGATAAGAAGAATCCAGCAAAGGCTCAACGCCGAGATCTATCTAAGGCTGAGTTAGTCAGTCTCGATAAGTATGCATACGAGGTCTATCGATCAGAGAACCCTAACGATGCGACCTTCAAGCCAGCCCCTCAGGGCTCTCGTTCTGTGGGCTATCTGGTGAAGTCAGATTCATTCGGTAACACTCTCTACTGGGTCTCTCGACCTCAGGATATTGTGGCTGAGTACTCCTCTCTAGAGGAACGCTGGACTCAAGAAGAAGAGGCTGAGCGCATTCGCCTTGAGGTAGAGCGCAAACAGAGAGAGGAACGCCAAAGATTAGAGCGCGAATTACAAGAGCGTGCTGATCGCGTTGCTAAGGCAGTCAAAGATTCTCTTCGGACAATCATCGGTAATCGAGTTGACGGGATTGAACTCTCAAGCCGTAACAAGCGCAACGAGCAGGGTGAGTATGTTCCTACTTACCGATTCGATCTCGACCTATCACTCATGCAGGTATTAGTAGAGAAGGTTCTAGAAGCAAGGGATATGGTGCGATGACAGATTCATTTTACTTAAAGCGGTTGAAGGATTACTACGAGAACCAGAGCCAGTACTCAGACAAGGTAGGTAAGGTCTGGTACGGGTCATGGGTTAATCGTAGGAATATAGGCAACACTGCAGAGATTCGTTGCTCAGATATCTCATATACCGAAGAGACCTATAAAGGTCATCAACTCATCATTCGTAAGATCACAATGAGTTGGGCATATGTTCTTGAGAATGGTCACTGTGGATACTTCGATGATCACAAAGCGATGTCTCTATCAGATCGTGGAGAATGGCAAACAGAGACTAAGTACTCGGCATACTCATGGCGCATTCGAGATCTCGATGTAGAGCCAGAAGTACTTGGTCATCTCTGGGGCGATGATCGATTCATCGTTGACAACTTCCAGACTACCTCGCACAAGCAGACAACCAACAAAGCCAAGAAGCGCATCGATATTGAGGCGGTTCTTCTTGATCACAAGTCAGTGCTTAACGAGTTAGCAGGAAATCTAGTGTGGGGTAAAGTAATGGCTCAGCCCTACAACCTAAAGGTTAATGACTGGGTCTGGATTCAAGCGCATGGCAGATTACGCAACGGCATAGTTGTAGGCACTCAGGGTCGCAGGTTCATCGTGGGCTACACGACTCCTAGCAACCCTCACACCATGAAGTACAAGACACTCAACCTCTCTGACATATCTGTAGTAGAGGGAGATTTAATTGAAACTCAATCACACAACTTCGTAAAGATAGGAGCATGACATGACCTGTTCAAACTGTGGTTATGAAGTAAACGAATTAGTTGATCGCACAGAAATGTGTCAGACCTGCACTAATGCGTATGATCTCAATACGCCATTTACAGCGCCAGAACTCAATGTCATTCGAGTTGCTCTTTTAGAACTCCTTGATCAATGGCAGTACGATGAAGGTGAAGGCTGGGAGCCAGTGAGTGAACAAGAGATCACAGATCTTCTCAGTAAAGTCACTAATGAAAAAGCAAACGCATGAATGACAAGGGCTTTCAATACGATGCACAGGCAGAGGAGTGGCACTATGAATGCTCTGCCTGTAAGTCTATGCTCTACGCACCAACGCTCTACGAGATGCAGAACGCATTACCACTTCACACCAAAGGCAAGGACTGCTTAGGAGGCTATTAATTGCAACCACCATATGACGGCACACAACTCTGCGCTCAAATTGACCCAGAGATATTCTTTCCTGATAATAACTTCGAGATTCGAAGAGACATTCAACAAGCAGTTAAAGTCTGCAAGAGATGTCCACTACTTAATCAGTGCGCCGAATATGCAGAGAGTCAAACACAGATATATGGAATATGGGGAGGAAAGATGTACTACGGAAAGAGTTACAACTCTCCACTCTATGTATCACGCAATAGACGAAAGGTGGCGTAATGAAAGCAACGACCAAGCGATGCTTCAAGTGCAATCGCTACAAGGCTCGACATCTTTACAATCGCAATAGTGCACGACCTGATAAATTGCAGACTCAGTGCAGGTCGTGCCAGAAGAAATCTAGTTACGATCACTACACCGACAATCACAAGGTGATGATCAAGCAGACTAAGTATGCAAAGGCAAAGAGGCGTGCAGTACTTCAAGCCTATGTTGCTGAGTACAAATCCGAGAACCCATGCGTGGACTGTGGCAACGCAGACATCAGAGGGTTGGACTTCGACCATGTTAGAGGGCGCAAGTCATTCGATATCTCTCTCGGCATTCAAGAGGGTATTCCATTGATCAAATTGCAGAAAGAAATCGGCAAATGCGTAGTGCGATGCGCTTACTGCCACAAGATCAGAACCAGCAAGAAAAATAAAGATTACTTACACAAGTATGTAAAGACAGGAAAGGTGGCGTAATGGGTTATGTAGAACTAATCAGAGTAACACCAGATCAATTAGATACCTGCGATCAATGCGGTCAGCAGGGGCTAATTACTTCTGGGAAGTTTATCGAACACAATCAAGAGAATGTTATGTGGATATGTTTTAACTGCAAAGGTAAGGAGTAACTATGAATCAAGAGGCAATAGAACTACGCAAGTCAATCCTCATCGCCAGCGAATTCATCAAGGTGGCTCGTGGCTTCAAGGTAGAGGCAGAGCGACTAGACGGATTACCGCCAGAGATCAAGGAGTACCTAGCCAACGATCATCTTGATCGCGTTCTCTCAGAGAATGACATAGAGCCAGAGATGATTATCTGGGGGCTTATGAAAGTGATCGAGATCCTGCTTGGGTTCACCGAGCACTCAGTAGATGATCTAACAAAGATCTTAGATCAATTTCTAGAATACATAGATAAGCGAGATATAACCAATGAAGATCAATCTTAGGAGAGTACTAAAGCATGAGCGAATGGCTTACATATACCGACATCGCAAAATTGTCGGGTCTCAAGTACGACACGATATACAGGCATCGAAAGCGAAACACCCTTCCAGAGCCAGATCTACAGATCGGCAACAAACCTCTGTGGAGTAAGTCAACAATCGATACATGGATAACTAAACGAGAGAGCAAGGGAAACTAATATGGCAAGAAGTGCTAGTAAGTACGAGATCGATGTAACAGTTATGTCTGATCGCATCGTGGTCAACCTCACCGACAAGAAGGAGAGGACTGTCGCAGTAGGCAGTGGTGTCACGATCGTGGAGGCATTCACTGATGCCTACGATCTCATCACTACTCAGGTAGTGGAGGTATAACGATGTAGACATTGCCTAAACCTGTCATGGAATCGTAGCCAGACTACGCCCCAAGTCACTAGGAGGAATAGTGACCATTTACTTAGAAGATCTCTTTAGGGGAGATCGTTATCGTTGTCCTAACTGTTCAAGCAACCGCTTGGACTGCATCTGTGATTGGTCTGATCTCATCAATGACCCAATCAATAAGTCCTACAATCCCGACTTCTGGAACGGCAACGCCGACCAGTAAGTCCACCGTTCTGGGTTCTCTATGTAACTCGATACCCATACTTTTGACTAACTTTCTACTGGCGAGTAAGGTACTGACCAGTAACACTCTGAGGGAGGGTGGCTATGGCTTATGTAGTACAACGCGGTAAACGCTTTACCGCATATTACCGAGTAGACGGCAAACGCCTCTCTGCTGGCACATGGGATTCCTATGCTCAGGCTGAGGCTTCGGGTCTGAGGGCTGAGGTTCTGGGCTTTACAGAGCCTTCTGAGGCTGGTTCTAGCCTGTCCGAGTACTTCGACAAATGGATTCAGACGGCTGACCTTATGCCGATCACTAAGAAGAACTACACCATGACCTTTCGTACATATGTTCGAGATCGTTTAGGCGCAAATGAAGTAACTTCCATCTCTGCCCGCCAGATTCGAAAGTTACTTAGTGACCTCAGACTTGAGGGGGTCAAGCCAGCCACGCTGGGTCAGGTCAAGGCGTGTCTGGGCTCAGCCTTCGCCTCGCTGGTCGAGAGTGAGGCGATCACCAGCAACCCCACGCATGGCATCAAGATCAAAGTCAGCCAGCCAGACCTGCAGAATGTCCTTGAGCCTGCCGAGTTTAAGAAGATACTAAGTAACTTGCCTGACGGAACCGGTTCCGGTGCGAAGTTACTTGCCAAGATGCTCGTGCTCTCTGGGGCGAGATTCGGTGAGGCTACAGAACTCAGGGTAAAGGATTTCAATTTTAACTCTGGCGAAGTATTTATCCAGAGACGAGTCAGTGATCTAGGGGCGCAATACAACGCTGGCGAGCGATTCAAGGTCATAGATGCTACTAAATCGGGCAAGAAACGCTCCGTAACCCTCTCAAAAGCCCTCTTACAAGAGATTGCTGCCTATGTCTCGGCTAACTCGCTGCGGAAAGATGACCTGCTCTTCCCTCGATCGATAGTATTAACGGCAGGTAAACTAGAACCTTCACGCGAGATCGACACTCTGGAGCCCTATGCAACAGAGGGAAAACGCTTCAAGCATGGAACGCTCTACTCCTATACACATGGGGGTTGCCGATGCCAAGCCTGTAGCCAGACGAAACGAGAGTATCGGAAGGCTAAGGGCAAGGCTAGGATTAGTCAGACCATGACCGACGAGACGAGCCACTTACCGCGTGGAGTATGGAGAACTACATGGAACCAAGCAATAGCCAAGTCAGGAATTGGCTGGACTCCTAGAACTCACGACCTTCGGCACGCTAACGCTACCCAGTTACTAAAAAATGGGGTAGATGTGCACGAGGTCAAAGAGCGATTAGGTCACCAGTCAATTAAAACGACGGAAAGGTATTTACACCGACTCCGTCACCAGCAGTCAACGGCAGGAGAACTCGCCAATGACTTTATGGAGTGATGAAACTATGAAAGCAATATCAAAAGTAAGAGTGATACTGGGGTCAATCTCAGCATCAGCAGTAGTACTAGGAGCCATGATCGGGCTATCAGCCCCAGCCGTAGCCCCTAGTAAGGCAGAAGCCCAAATGCTCGTGCTAAAGAAGTATCAGAACTATGCCAAGTTTCAACCAACGGAACTTGTCACGATGCTTCAAGCCGTAGGCTTTACAGGTCAATCCTTGAAGTATGCATGGGCGGTAGCCATGAAAGAATCACATGGAAATGCGCTTGATTACAACGGAAATGTCCATACTGGAGACAACTCGTATGGCTTATTCCAGATCAATATGCTTGGCTCGATGGGCGCAGATCGACGAGCCTATTACGGTTTAGCGTACAACGCTCAACTGCTAAATCCTGTGACCAATGCACAGATTGCTTATCAAATGAGCAATGCTGGCAGAAATTGGAGTGCATGGAAGGGCACAAGGCAGAAGGTCGTACAAGACTGGTTAGCCATGTATCCATACAAGGCACACATTCAGGCACATAAAGCAAAGGTGGCTGTTAAGACTGTAGGTCATCAGACCAAAGCAGTACGAAAGACAAAGCCTAAGCAGAAGTAATAGCAGAAGCACGAGAGCCCCTCGAAAGAGGGGCATCTCATAGATATGGAGCATAAGATGCCAAATATGGGCGAGAATAAGTATCACGATTGGAAGAAGAAGCGCCAAGATACAGAGCGCAAAATTAAAGGCACATGGGTGCAAGATGAGTTGCCGTACAACCCAAAACCACACCAATATTCAAAAGAAGATTTCTATAGCCAAGTATCAAAAGCCAATAGCCTTACCAAGAGCGAGTTCGAAGAACTATTCTGGAAGCATTTAGTCAAGGTAGGTTGGAGATTAGATGGTGATTATGTTGTTCTATTATGCGAACGATGTGACGCATCGTTGTTTTCACTTAAAATATCTACAATAAATCAAACAGAGATGACAATGATTTCGTACATAAAAAATCCAACCAATCACATTAAGCATCATGAAGAGTGGTGTTTAACAGAAAAAGGAGACGATGATGCAGTGCACGGGTAAGCGTACCTATGCAACAGAATCACAAGCACAACGAGTACTTCGAGTAGCGTGGAAGAATGCCATATCACAAGGAAAGACGCGAGATCTTCCTTGTCGCGCATATGCCTGCAAAGAGTGCAAGAAGTGGCATCTCACTAGCAAGCCTGATTGGAAGTTAACAGGAGTACCAAAGCAAGAAGCCCCACCAAAAGGCAGGGCTTCCTAGTCTTTACTTTTTACTGATTGTCTTTGATCAACTTCACTTCACAGGCATCGGTAGTGCAGTAAGCCTCACCAATAGCATCAGCAGCCATACCAGCATAGACACCAGCAAGATCGATAGGGAACAACTTCATCGTTCCTTCATTCTCATACTCTTCCTCAGTGATCTGGGTGTAAGGCATCTGCTCGTATGAGCCATTGTCCATAGGCAGGAATGAGACAGTCTTTAGTTGTCCATCGTACATATGCAAAGCCGTACCAATAGCCGAAGCCTCTGTATTTGGATCAAATGAGACTGTTACTGAAACAGAATTATCTGACCAATATCTTTGGGCGGTTGCAGCAAGTGCCATTTTCTCGTAGATCGATACATCCTGTTCGCTACGACGAGCATTGCTCTTGATTGGGAAGTAGACGACAGATGTTGATGTTGGGTCTGATGCAGCAGGCTCTACTCGGTAGTTAGCCAATTTAAAGAGAGGCAACATTGGATCAGAGTTAGCAAAACGAATGGTGCGGTAGAAGTATTGACCACCAACAGTCCAGTGAACTCCTGGGCTTTCACCAGCAAGGATTGAGACTGTTCCTGATGGCTTGATAGTTGTGGTCTTGATTGACTCACGAATACCTAGCCATTCAGAGTAGGTCTTATCGTAACTCTGGATTACTTTGTAACCTTCATCCATCCATGTACGAAGTTCTGACCAACCATTGTTGTCAGCGAAGTTAGCAACACCAGACATCGATGTACCGATACGGCGATTGCGCTGCATGATGGCGTTCGTTTCTTGCCAGTGTGTTGGAAGAAGAGTTACAGTCTTTGCATAGAGGTACGCAAACTTAAGTGTGCGCTTGTAATCCTCGATGTCTGTATGGCGGTTCAAGTAGGTCTCAACCAAAGTACAGCACTCGTATGACTCAAGAGACTGCTCAGCACATGGGTTGTAGCCAGAGATACGCCAGTCCTTGTTGTTCTCTGGATCTGCTAGACGACCATATTTGCGAGATACATCCATCCAGATAACTCCAGGCTCACCATTACGGGCGATACCCTCAATGGCTGGAGTTAAATCCTGACCAACAGATACTTCGACGCTGTTGTTGGACATCCATCCCCAACCAGAATCTTTACCTGTTGGGTCATAGAAGTTACGCTCTGGATAGACTTCATAGTTTTTAAGATTAAGGAAGTCCTTGTCATCAAGACGACCCATCAATAGTTCTGCTGAACGACGAACGTTTCCAGAGACAACACAGACACCAATCATGTTTCCGATGTCAGCGATGTCACGGCGAGTAAGTAACTCACCAGCACGGCCCGCAAACATCTTGATGATCAATGTATGAAGTCTGATTAGTGGGTCTGGACCTGCTGCGGTTCCACCAAAGATCTTGATGGGTTCTCCTGCTGGTCGGATGACCGAGTAATCAAAGACAGGCTTCTTCGTATCTGGCTTAAGGTAACTATTGAGGAGGGCAGCGGTTGATTCGACCCATCCCTCTCGTGTGTCTGGGATGACATAAGCGGTACTGTCTTCTTCTGGCGCATAGATCTTGAACTCCTTGTCTGCTCCTTTGTCATCGAACCCAACGCCCACACCGAGCATTGATGCTTCCATGAGAAATGCGAATGGCTTTGCTGGGTCTGTCTTGGTCATTGAACCTGTTGATACGAAGGCACAATTCTGTAGTGCTGCTGAGTTGCGTTGCTCGTTGACGAGCGGTGTACCCATGACCCACAAGCCACGTCCTGGTGGTGTCCACTTGAGGTTCCACAGGCGGTCGAATGCTTCCTTGGCAGAGGATGCAGCCTTGGCATCAGACCATGGAAGACGCTGGCTCTTGGCGTGGTCTTTCTGGAGTGAGTACATGCCGTTGATGACTCGCTCGCAAACATCGACCCATGTCTCTTTCGTACCATCTGCCTTTTTACGGGAATAGGTGCGTAAGAATGTGATCTCTCCTACCGAGTTTCCTGCTGCATCTTGGTATCCAAATGGAGCCTTCTTTGCCTTGTACGGAGCAACAAAGTCGTCAGCCAACTTGAATGAAAATAATGACATTGATATACCCTATTTCTCTACTTGATGAAATACCCTACTTATTTTGAGTACCCTATTGTGAGGTAACGAAACCTATCACGCACCTGTTAAGAAGCAAGTTTGACAAGTGCTGGGACAAAAGGGTAAACGACTACCCAGTTTCAATCTAATAATTGACTGTTATCAGATACTACTAATCTTCAATAGATTGCTGAATGATCTTAGTGACTGACTCTTCCTTGAGTGTCTCTGGCAACTCTTTCAGTGCTTGGGCGCGATCTCCGAAGATTGCAGAGAGTACACCACCCGAAGATTGACGGCTTGCCGTGATTTGGATGAACTCTTTATTCTGATCCATCTCGTTGACATTGCCCACTAACTTGAGCAAGCGATCGATCTCTTGCGAGAGATTTGGATCTGCGTAACCACCGTTCATTTCCTCTGCAAAACGCATAAAAGCCACTCTTTGCCCCTGCATTTCAATAATTGCAGTGAGTAACGCCTTGAGTTGATCTTTGGTTTTTACCTCAACAGGCAGGTTAAATGCGCACTGATTCTGTGGCTTGAAGGCTGGGCAGTTGCTTGCAACGAAGCAGGTATCGCACTGACGAAGGCTTGCCTGTTGCGTGTGAACGACAGGAACATCCTTAAGGACATCCTTGCCGTCATCGCCTCTCTCTACGATTGTCTTAGTCTTGAAGCCAAACACTGGGAGATTTTGCATCTCTTCTGGGGCGCGTTCTACGACTTCTGCACGCTCCACTTTCCTCCCTTCTGCACCACTGTTATCAGAAGGGTCACCCCCTAATTCCATCATTAGCCCCGTATACAGGTCATCGCTGTTATCAGATACTATGTCCTTTTTACCCCCATCAATGATGTGGAAGTTAGGCGGTTTCTTCTCCATAGCGGACTCCATCTGTAGGTATGACCAGACTGCAACTCTAGTCGATTCGAGGGTACTATCTTTAACAAACTCAGAATAGTCTAGCCCAGCACGCTCGACAACCGTCTTATAACGGATGCGTGCTTGGTCTTTCATGCGCTTGGGGTATCGCTTGATCTGCTTGCCATCCCAGACGATCGTCTCGCCTCTGCGCATCGGTGATAGCCATGACAATGTGCTCGCTGAGCCAAATGGTATCTGCCTTAGGTTGTCTGGCTTGGCACATCCGAGGGCGTGAAAGGTGGTTCCTGTCTGGCGTGCAAGACCACGAGTCACTCCCGATAGATTGGTGACAGCCTCTATCGCGGCGTTGGGTATAAGTATGTTGGGATAGCGGCCCGCCAGTTCTCGCAAGTTACTTATGCCGTAGGACTCATGCCAGACTACCCATAACTTTGGGTCGTTCTCAAAGAAGGGGCGCTGCGCTTCTATCCACTCTTTACCTAGTACTTGGGAGTCAAACTCGTGGAAGGCTAAGGCGCGATCTGCGTTGTTGACGAGGAACTCTTGGTACTCAGCGGCTAGGGAAAGCAGTTCCTGTCGTGATAGCCCAGCCTTGTCCGCTTGTGCTGCCCCTGACTCAATGATGACCTGAGTCTCTGGGGTAAAGTGTTCACTAATCAGCCAAATCTTAGTCTTTGGCAACCCACGCTTACGGAGACCCCAGAAGTTGAGTCCCATCGACTCAACTTTCATACCTTCTAAGAGCGTGCGGTTAGAGCCTACCTCGGCTCCTGAAAATATGATCTTAGTCAGAGTACTCGCCAATCTTGGTATCTGGGCGTAAGCGGTCTACAGAGCGAGCAATGTTGGCTCGGTTGACTGCTTCTTCAATCTCTGCCCACGTTCGATATGGCTTAGGAGCATCGGGGCGGTTTTCGATCTTAGCGTATGACGGATGTGAGAATAGAAGAGTGGCAACACGCTGTTGTTCAAATACCCATGCACACATGGCTGGGTCTGAGTCTACATAGAACTCTACAGGTGCTTGGCTACGTAGTAACTTAAATTGACGGCGCTTAAGATCATCGCCCTCTAGGTGCACATCGTCACAGATAAGATCGTCATAGCCAATAATTCCATGACTAAATAGCCATTGCTCTGCATCGGCTTTAGTGCGTGAGGTAAGGAGAGAGACACGGTTACCGTTATTAAGAGCGTAGTAGATTGCTACTCCTGCTCTGATTGGTTCTCCTGTGTCAGAACTTAATACCCCGTCTAGTGATAGTAGTATGTTCACCGTTTATCCTTTTGCTCTGTATGTCGCCGCTCTACGAATGAGTGTCTGAGTATCTGGTAATTGAACGCCATAGTTTTCTTCTGCGTTTCCTTCTTTGTATGCTTGAAGGTAATCATGCATCTGGCGCAACGCTGGTACTGTGCCGTATTTTTTACCAGCCTGCCAGCGGTAGTTATAAAAATCAGAATAGCCTTCACCTGTCTGACTAAATGCAAACTTACGTGCTTGGTGGATGTCTTCAAACAGCGCTGAGCCTTGTGAAAGTGATGCTTGCAATCGTGACTCTGCATTTCTGCGTGCTGCATCATTCTGGGCACCATGCAAATCAGCAAGCGCCTTTGAGTAACGAGTGACAATCTCTGATGCAATATTACGATCACGCTGAGCCATTGCTTCCCATACAGGCTTGTATGGTGCGCTCTGTTGTTGTGGGTGAACGGTCCACTCGTTATGAGTAAGGTCGTATGCTGCATATGGATTAATTGATGTGATGTCTGTAGCGCCAGGATTTACATAAAAAGTAACTTCAAACCCATTCCAGTTCTCTGTCTCTGGTTGCAGGTATGTACGAAAATCTTCATTGAGCATCTGGCTAATCTCTGTATCACCAAGTCCAAGATACTCAGGGTTGGCTTTACGGAATTGGATGTAGTTAACACCAATCAACACATCAAGATCGCCTGGTTCGCGAGCAGCAGACCACTGGTATGAAACACCCGAACCTGCAATCCATACATGTGCCCAAAGATCAGCATGACGGTACTTCTCATGTAAGAAGTCAAAGAGGAGTTGCATCAACCCAGAACGAACCCAGCCCTTGAGTTGGTTGCCAGAAAAGAGACGAGGATCTAAATCCTGCTCAGGGCTAGAAAAATAGGATGTGGCTCTGCCTTCTAGACTGATAGGTTGAGCAAACCTGTCGAGACCATCAGAGCGATTCATGCCCTAAGTCTATTAGTTTTGAGTAGGTTCTATGCCTCTATCGCTTAATGCATCTATGATTTTTGCCCGTATTTCTGCACTGGGATCTGTTGGGCGGATTCCATTTAAGACCAATTTGGCAACTCGTTCAGCCAAAAGTTGGTTATCTATCTCTGAAACAAGTTCTTTACTAGATTGATAAATGTCAAAGGTGGTTGCTTGTCGAGCAACCCCTTCACCAGCAGCCTGCGAGACAGTGGTGATTGAACTGTCGTCATTAATAGTGACTGTGTAGATTGCTTGAGCCATTTACTTTCCCATCAACTTTTGCTTGCGCTGTGCTACACCGATGGCTACAGGACAAAAATCGCATAGATAGGTCTTTGGTCCTGGTGCATCAAGGTAACTTCCCATACCTTCTGCTTTTCTTTCTTTTTGCGTTTTTGGAATAAGCAAACGATCTTTTGCATGCCAATCCGAGCAACCTTCTTTGGGCTTATTGTGCTTGTTGTAGCACTCCATTGCACCTTCCATGAAGGTAGAGCGTGAGTCATAAAATGATTCATCAAACTCTGCAAGTCCTGCTGATCCTCCGCCTTTGATCTGCTTGATGATCTCTCGCTTTGATTCACGAGATGCCCAGACTCTAAGAGGAAGGACAAATAATTTGCCCTTATGAGGCTCACCTGATGGGAATACGTGTAGTTCACATGCTACTGCTAGGAGATGATCTAACTCTGTCGGACCTTCATAGGGCGGTAATTCTTCCAGAGTCTGACAGACAAGACAGTAGAGCAAACGAAACATAGGCTCATTTGCTGCTGGCTTTTTTTCGCCAAGGACTGGGATGTCGCTCATAGGTTCTCCTTATTAGTGCTAGGAGACAAACCTATAAAACCCTAAAAGGGCTGTGGGGTTAAACTAATCGTTCTTTGGCGCTTTTGGGTTGTTATCGTACTCAGGCATTGCCCATCCACCCATGTGTGGCATGTGTTTTTTTAACTCTGAGCCGTGAGGACGTCCTGAACGATATCCTTTAGGGTTTAACCAACGAACATCAGCGCTATGGCTGTAATCGCCACTAGCGTGATAAAAGTTAATCTTACGCTTTGGGTTATCTCCGCGATCTGGTACGGCTGTGACTGCCATGATTACTTACCTGGATTTACTTTGTTAGGCATCTCAGAGGTAATAAACCCGTAACCTGAGAATGGGTGTAGCGCTTCGCGGTTGCGCATAGTCTCTTCGTTACCAAGTCCTGGAATGACTTCAGTGTTTGGGCGAGCCTTGCGGTACTTGCCGTCAGTTGCACCCTCATCGAGTGACTGGTTCATTGAGCGTGAGGAGTTAACTGCCATGTTAGACCATCTTTCCTTTGATTCGGCTTGCCTTTTGTTGGGTCAAGCAGTTAAGACATTTACCTTGGTTATACATAAATTCTACTGGGTTCATAATGACTCCACAGGTTGGACATGGAGCAGATCCACGGTATTCCATGGCATTCTGCATAACTTTTTTAGCCTGCAGTTCCATTGTCTCAGCGCCGTCGCCATCAAACATTAGTTAGTCCCCAAATCGTTACGGCTGCTACCTGAGTAGCCAGCAGGAGATCCTGAGTACCAAGAAACTCTAGGCTCATGATAGTTGCGATCTACGCTTACTACATCCTCAATTCCAGGTTGAACACTTGGGCCGTACCCAAAACGCTCTGGAAATAGTTGAATCTGTGGAAGTGGTGGGCGAACCATTGCTTGAATATCGGCTCCTGGAATGGTTGCAACCATGAGTGCCTGAGAAGTAAGGCGCTCCATGTTGGTTGACCATGGGCCGTTGTACGACCACTTTTTTGCAACCTGATCAGGTTGAATAGGTGCACGCCATGGCTTGGTGTAGTCGTAGTTGCCGTCAAATGATTGTGTCATCCGATTGCTCCTCGGTGAGTTACCCAAGTAACGGCTTGAAGTCTATTTGGTATGTCAATACCTAGTTCTTTAGAAGCGTTTTTGTATGCATGTACAAAATGGTTGTAACGACCAACAGCACCTAATCCTGGGTTTGTTCCTGCTTCTCCTTGAGTTCCGCCACCTGATCCTTTAAATGGTAATCCAAGAGCAAGGTCGTGAGCATGCCTATCAATAGTTACTGGGTCTGGATTTTCTGGGTTTACAATGTTTTCATAAAAACTACGAACTTTATGTCCACCAAGTACGTCTCGTGGATTTTCTCCTGCATGAATTCGTAGTGCTTTGTTTAAGTTATCTTCTGTGTGTGAAGCAGTGCCGTGCTGAAATAACTCTTTTGCCATGTCAACATTGCGACCCCAACCCATTTGAGGTGAAAGTGCTGCAATAACTCCTGCGCCTTTTTCTACATTCCCTTTACCTAAAGTATTTGCAATATCATTAGCGCGTTGATACCACTCATTACCTCCTTTTAACATTTCTGGAGATGCTTCACGGTATTTATTCATGATGTTTCCTACATGCGCTTGGAACTGCTCCTGTGCAAGGTTCTTATCCCAACGACCGTGTGGGTTTACACCAAACATAGCCATGTTATGCCCACGCAGGTCTCAAGTAAGCCATCATCGCTTGACGGCGTGCATTGATCTCAGTTGGTGCATCTGCCATTGTGTTGGCTTTACCATCGTTAACAAGGTGTGGAGCAGGAGCCAACTGGGTTTGTGGTGCAGCCCTTGGAACACGAAATACCATACCGCCATCGATGTCAACAAGTTTGGCTTTCATTTGGCGCTTAAGACCGCTATCCATGTTGACAGAGTCAGGCCAAAAATACATAGATGGCTCAATGCGCTCACCTTTGTGAACACCGCGTTGGTATGATTTCTGATTAACACGATTCTTGATTGAATCAAGAAGACGATCATCTCGACGGGATCGTATCGTTCCGAGGTAGCCGTCAGGGATATTCCGCAGATGGAATACGGCCCACGCCAATGCGTGACTGATCCAAACTGTCCCGTGCAACGGGAGTTCCTGCGCCAGTTTGATTGTTGTAACCGTACATACCGCCAGCACCAAGGGACTGCCAGTTCTGCTGTGGCGAGAAGTTGTTATAGCCTCCAGCCATCAGATCACCTCAATCTCTACTCGATTACGACGGTTTGCCGTTCGTATGGCGTGGCAATTGGCGCATACCACTTCACACTTTGCTATTTCTTCCCACAGTTTTTCACGACTGTAATTACCTACTTGTTCACCTATATTGAATTTCTTTTCAAAACCAACAAGATGATCAAATTCTAAGGCTGCAGGATGAGCGTTGTATCCACAATCTGCACATCCTTTTTTTACCTGATATTCATGAATTTCTTTAGTTTTTTGTTCTACAAGTGGTCGTGTGTATTTAACGTATAAACAACGATTACACATGGCTTGTCTTGTGCCTACTTGACGTCCACCACGCATTTTAAACTTGGAGATGGGTAAATCCTGCTCACAGGATGTGCAAGTTTTGGTCTCCATTATTCACGACCGATCACTTTGCGTTGCTTCATAGCGCGGTTTGTGTTGATAGTACGGAGAACATCACCCAACTTGTGACCAGATGGCGATGTTTGATTCCAGTCTTTATTGGCGTACTCGTACTTTGTAAGGCTTCCTTTGCCACCCTGCATATCAAGGGCTCCAGGACGGTAACTCTCTTCAGCGCTATTCTTGCCAAATTGACCCATATGCAAGAGAACTGCTCCTCCACCTGGACCAACAGTTGCGCCCTTGCGGTTTACTGGAGTGTGAGGTGTTGCGTAAGATTCCATCTCTCCAACAGTAGTTCCCATTGAACGGGCTGCATTTGGAGTTGGTGCTTTAACAGAGATATCTTGAGTGCGTCCCCATGCTCCATGAATTGCTCCAGGAACATTCTTTGCTACAGCAGCGTTTTTCTTTTGAAATGCGCCGATATCATCACCAGTCAAATCATGCTCTGCTGTGTGCTCTGCCTCTGGAACTGCTGCAGTCATAAACCCGCGACCAGTTACATGCTCACGGCTAAAATAGCCAAGAGATCCGCCACCATGTTCTTTAACGTGCGCAGCAAACTCATCGTTGCTTAGTGGCATGATTACTCCTTGATTGCTGGGAGTGAGGATTGATTATCCTCAAACTTGTAAACAGTTCCTGCAGTCTTTGCTGAATACGGCAGTGTGCGTCCTTGTCCCAATGAGCGGTTAGACCACGCTGTGGCTGCTCCGCTGCTGGTATTGGTTGATGCGCTCAGTGAGAGTGGAGGAGGTGTCTCGGTATGTTGCTGAAACATCTGTCCGCTCTTCATGTTGTCACCGAACTCGGACATAGATAACATTTTAGTAAGACTCACCCATTGCAGCGTTGAAATCAGGTGCTTGACGTCCCATGACTGATGGGATTGTCTTTGCGTTACGCATTGTTGCAGAGGCTTCGATTGAGTGCACTGCTGGGAACTTTGCGCCAATTTCGTAGCGAGCACCCATGCGCTCTGATGCTGCTGCTGAACCAGCAAGTTTGTTTGTGCGGTTAGCCTTGCCACCAGCGGTTGGATCTGCAGCCTGTGTGTTCTTACGTGGACGTGACATTGTGTTGCCTGGTTGAGCAGAAACATTTTCAAAGTTGTTTGCTTCCATGCCCATGTAACGGCGTGGTGATTTTGCGTGTGCTGCTGAGGCAATTACTTGCTCTGGTGTAAGTGATGAAGATTTCATTGAGGCACCTGTCGCTTCGATATGAGAGGAAGGAGCACCCATGCGACGGCGCATCGCGTGTCCTAGTGATGTCCAAGATGGCATATTGACTCCTTAGTTTGAGTCTATGATACGGCGCTTTTAAGACGCTGTAATGTGAAATACGATGGCAGAAATTGCCCCATCACGAGAGTCGATGGTGGTAAACCCTGGCTTATCTGTAAGATCCATGCCTCGTGGGGCTACATAACCTCTGGCAATAGCAATTGCTTTGACTGCCTGATTTACGGCTCCAGCACCTACGGCACGGAGTTTGACCTCACGCTTGTCATAGCATGCATGGGCGATTGCTGATGCAACGCTCTGGGGATTGGAACTAGCGCTTACTTTAAGAAAATCTTCACCAGATGGTGGAGTTGGTGTCGTCAATTTGTAGTCCTTTGTGTCGAGTTAGTGCGCCGCTCCCTACACGAAGGGTACATACCTACAGTCTTGGTTGGTCCCTATACTTGGGATCTTCCATCTGTTCGACTACTGCCTTTTCGACAGCATCAATTGAAAATTTTCCAACAAGCCTTGCTAGGGCGTAGGAATCTGCTGCGTTATCATCGTTGAACTCAATACCCCACCTTTTATAGATCTGTAGCAACATTTCTTGCTTTTTAGCGTTGCCTTTACCTGCTGCATATTTCTTCAATGTCATGGGTGGCACTTTGAGTGGGAACTGTCTTGGGTCTTCCTCTGGGAAGAAATCATAGATAGCCAGTCTTACCGTGGCCGATAATTCTCCTAGGACAAGGGCTGCCTGACTTGCTAGGACTGTACCTTCCATGGCAATGTCTTGCACATCCCAGTGCTCTTCTGCATATCCCAGATTGTCAGTCAACCATTGACGAATGTCTGCTAACCGTTCAATACCAAAATATGGAGACTTGTATACCCATGTGATGTAGTTAGTGGGTGTTGTTGTATCTAAGATTGTTAGCGCAAATCCCGTTAACGATTGGTCAATGCCAATAGAGACTTTTGCATCTCGTGGTATTGGTTTACCTTCAATTAGTTTTGTTGGCAAGTAGGGTATCCATTCGTTGTCGGACTAGTAACTCTAGTTCCTCTATGGTTCCCCCGTTGTGCAAAATCTGATCTACTTTGTAAAAATCCATGTTGGACTCTGAGATGTGGTTATTTACTGCTTCTACTCCTGGTCGTTTTACTCGCCAGAGTTGTCCGCCTTCACGCTTAAGGGCGTCTGCTTCATTTACAAATCTAACATCAGTTATTACAACGTTATTGTCGTAACCTACCCAAGCACACCCCAACTTATCTACTACTTGATTAACCCAAAAATCTTCTCCAAAAATTGTACGAGCACCTACACCTAAATCTTGAAGTAATCGTCTAACTTCCGAATCTTTTTTAGATTCTTCCCAACCAATTTCGTCAACAGAACTTTGTAGGTCATAAAAAGTTTCTAATAAAGGATTTACATGCCATAACAATTCTTTGATTTTGTCAGCAAATGCTACGCGAGTAAATCCATACTCGTTGACAAGGATACTTGCAACAGTATCCTTGCCAGAGCGTGCGTAACCTGTTAAACCTACGATAGCCATGGAAGAGGAATAAATTTTCCAGTCAAATATGAGTTACTTGTTGGAACAGATTTAGAAACCATCCAGTCGTATGTAGACTGCCATGTTCCTTGGTTGTTTAGTGCCCACCACGCAGACATCGCTGCTGTGGCATTTGATGTTCCAACCATAAACTTTGTAATACCTGTTGGCTCTTTAACATACCAACGAGCATTTAAGTAGAAACTAGTTGCAGAGTTACCGTTGCTGTAATTAGCAATAGTTGGCTTTGCATTGATGTCATATGGCTTACCTGATGAACCTGGATCTGGGTTGTCAGTTGCTCCTACAGAGACTACGTCAGGCAAACATGCGATTGAGTTCATCGCTGTACGGTTTGAGTTGTTGCCTGTTGCAGCAATAACGGCAACGTTTGCAGCCTTGAGTGCTGCTACATCTGCTGCTGTTCCAGCAGGAACCTGACAGCCAGCAAACAATCCGCCTTGTGAAACGTTGACAACAGTAATGTTGTACTTGGTGTGGTTTGCAACGACCCAATCAAGTGCCATTTTTACAGCGTTGTTTGTGTAGAGGTATGGAATATTAGGGCCAACAAGTCCGATGATACGGATAGGAATGATATTTGCTGATGGATTTACCTTTTGAATGATGGAGATCATTTCATCTCCATGAACTAGGTTGGCATTTGTTGCAGTGTTACCTGTATTGGCTGCGCCAATTCCATCCATGAACTTCTGATTATTTGGGCAAAAACCGTTTTCAACAATACACACTTCATCAACAATGTGTGTTACCTGAGATGTATTGATCCCCGAATCAATAACTGCGATTGTTTGTGCTGTGTCAGCATGTGCTGGGCTCATTAAGCCAAGAACCAATGCTGATGCTAGTAGTACTTTTCTCATAAATCTCGCCTCATTCTCTCGGATGTTCTCCGAGTTATTTCCCTCGAAACCAGAGTAATGTCTCGCTCCTGATTGCTCAACAGCATCTCCAGTAATTTACGATAAGCATACTTCTCGTCGTACTCATCTCGCAACTTGTTGATCTCTGGGTCCGTGTCGATCTGTGCTTTGATAAGCGTGACTGTTACCCCCTTAGGGGCTTCTTGGGTCTTTGTGATGAGCGCCATACTCTCCGCGTACTCCACAGCCCGTGTCGCCTTCTTCTCAGCGATCTGAGCCTGGGCTAATTGAGAGGACATATAATCCGCCCACCCAGTTAGGACGGTAAACATCTCAGCCAGTTGGTCGCTGGTTAGAGCCGTGATATCTGGGGGCAGTACTGCCTGCTCATAGGCAGGCTTTGGAAGATCTATTCCTTTGGTCAGGATGGTATCGAGTTGCATGATTTGCATCCGTTCTTAGGGTCGACGTTACATACGGGCATTGTCTTATCTTCGATGTACTTAAGGATCTTACGCACCTTATTAAAGACTGGCTCAACTACATCGTAATCAGCCTTGACAGTGAACTCTTTATATGACTGGTCAGCCTTTAGTTCATATAGAAATACGATCTCTTGAGGAGCATCTTTTCCAAACATTCTATGAGCCAACTCCAAGTACATCTGTCCCTGCAGTAAGTGGCTACGGAATGGTCTACGAATATTTTTAAATGCTTTACCTGCATCGTTATCGGCATCCAGTAACAACTCTGGGGCTTCAAATCTAAATGTTCCTGCACCAATGGATTTGATTTCAATTAGGCAGTCATCTCCTATGCCTTTAATCCAACCATCGGTATGTCCAGCAATTCGGAGTTCGTCATCCTTGAGTGTGACTTCCTGGTAATCCATAGTCTTGTCAGTACCACACTCATCACACTCTGGAGAGGTGGCTGTAGTAACTGTCTTGCATGATACACACTCAAACTCCCCATAAAGAACGCCCATTTCTTGAAAGCGCTTTTGCCATTTAGCGTGAATGTAGTGTCCTTCATCAAAGATATTTTGCAATCTAAGATTAGGATTATCAATAGGCTTTGGTCCGCCTGTCATGAGGTAGTACGAGTACTTATGGCAAAAATCGTGCTTGATGATTTCAGATGGGTGAAACACTGTAGTAGAACGAGGGGAAGGCGTTCTCTTCAGCATATGCCGTTCAACATCACCAAGCAATCGTGTTGGAACTTTTTTAGCGTCTAAAAACTTATCTAGTGCTGATGCCATGGGCCTATCTTTCCTGAGCGAATATGTATTCTTTGAAAGCCAACGTAGTTTTACGAGACTTTTTGTCTTTCTTATACTTGCGGTGCAACGCATTTCGCTCACGATGACTTAGGCCTCCCCAAATACCGTGAGGTTCATTCCTGTTCAGTGCATCCCACAAACAGTCTAATCTGACAGGACAAGGATTCTTTCCTGTCTCTCCAAAGCAATACACTTTTGCTTTTGCAGCAATTTCTTTGTACTTCTGCTTATCTCGTGGTGGATAAAAGATGTCCTCTTCATCTTGGGACTTTGGTGCGGCTCCATAGCAGCGAGCACTAGCCCACCACGGCGTCTCATCGTCAATCATTGTCCCTAAGTTTCTCCCGAAGTTCTAAGTAGTCATCTTCGGTAAGAATGACATAATTCTTGTCATTTAAACTAAGGCCGAAGACTGGCGTCCGACTTTCCAAGATTGCATGAGTTACATTCTTTTCTAAATCAACCGCTTTAAGTGTGTACGTTTTTTTCCCTGTGTACTTGTGCTCGATGAGTAGGTCATCAGATCTAACATCGCCTTTTCTTGACCAGAATGAACCTGATCCAGCATTACGAGTACCGCCAACTGCTTTGGCTAATCTCTTTTCATGCTTTTGTGATTGTTTTTGTCCTTCAGTTTTCAAGTGCAATCTTCCCGTCTTCGTATCCCTTTAACAACTTAGGGACAAGGAAGAACAGGGCTTCTCGCCAAAAACATTGAGAACAACCACAGAATGGTTCTCCTGATTTTGTCTCTACAATCTCGTCATCAGAACTTTCCCAGACTGCTTCAAAGAGCATATCTGTGTACTCTTCTACGCCTTTTTCAAGATCGTGAGCCCACTGTTCGTCATTGATAATGAACTCACGATCACTCATCGTCTGCGTCTCCCATAGGTAGGTCTGATGTTTCAAATACTTTCTTTTGAATCTCCTCTTTGAGATCCACTTCTTCACGAATACTGGCAATAACTGGTTCAATACCCTGCCACTTACGCTCTCCGTAGTAGTACCAACCACCCTTACGAGTGATAATCTCTTTAACTACTGCAAGAGAAGCAACTTCTTTGGCAAAGTCAAACTCTCCTGGTGCGCATTCTCCGCCTTCTGCAAAATAAAAATCAAAGTAAGCAACACGCTGTGGTGGTGCAGTTTTATTCTTAAGTGTCCGTACTTTAATTCGCTGTCCCACTCTAACTTTATTATTACCTGATCCAACCTCAATCCATTCGTCACGTTTGACTTCGCAACGAGTGAAGAACGCGTAGTTCTTACCTTCTCCCCCTGGAGTAGTGCGAGGATCTCCATGCATAACTCCGATCTTCATGCGGTATTGGTTGATAATCAAGCCAAGAACAGGACGCTCGTCTTCTGTAAGAGAGCGTTTCATAGCGGTGCCTACAACGCGAAAAAACTTATTAGTAAGTAATGCGCCTCGTCCCACAGTCGCTTCAGCCATGTCCTTTTCCATTTCGGGTGCGGGAGACAAAGCAGGAAGAGAATCAATAACAATCGCATCAACAGATTTAGACTCTGCAAAATTAATAACGGCTTGGTAAGCCTCTTCCATAATGGATGTTTCGATAACAATCACTCGTGAGGTATCAACGCCACACATCTCTGCATACTCTGGAACCCATTGTTCTGCAGCAACCCACACAGTTGTGTGATCTGGGTTTAGAGCCTGATTCGCAGCAACTGTCTTGAGCGCCAAGGCTGTTTTGCCGTGCGATGGTTCTCCGATGAGTTCATTCCATTGGTTACCAGGAAAACCACCACCAAGAACATAATCCAAAGTAGTAGAACCCGATGTGATACGGGGTATGAGATCAGACCTAATGTCTGAAGCAACCACAACGACATTATCGCCAAACTTCTTATTAAGAAGGGCCATGACTTTTCTTGCTTCTTCATTCATTAATTCACTCTTCCAATAATGTTTTGTGGGTTGTAGTTATTTGTTGTGTCGTTTCCTCGTGCTGCCTTAGCAGAGCCTTCAATGTGTGCTCCTGCTAGTGATCCGTACTTACTGCCTGATTGTTCTACTGGGTAACCACAGTCCATGCATCGTGCTTTAGCACCTTGAACTGACATGTACTTATCAGATCCACAATCTGGGCATGATCCAGTTTGTGTTGAACTTGGGAGTCTAAGAACTGGTTGCTGTGCGGGCTGTGGCATCTGCTGCATCGGCATCTGTGATGGTGCTACTGGCATGTTTGTTGGACGAGCCTGTTGTGCAGGCTGCTGTATCTGCGTGCCTAACTTCTTAGCCCAAAAATCACTCATCTGCGCTTTCCCAACGCTGCTCGCAACGAGTACATAGAACAGTAAATCGTGTTGGGTCCCATGTAATTGAGTACATCTTATGGCCAAACAACATACAGATTGTTTTCATTTTGCTTCTCCCCATTTGTCTACTACTTTTACATCTGCAATAAGAGGAACTGTAATCTGTGGGAAAGAAATTCCCTCCATAGACACGCGGATTGCCTCCGCTACCTCATCAGCAAGATGTTCTGGCGTAACAGTAACCAGTTCATCATGCACAGTCAAGAGGACATTTACCTCTGGTTCGTCAACAAAACAAGAATGTGCCCGAACAATGGCTAATTTCATGATATCTGCAGCAGATCCTTGAATTACGGTGTTAAATGCCTGTCTTTCTGCCCGTGCTCTTAACCCTTTCTCATTGCTACGTAACTCTGGAAGATAACGACGTCTTCCTAATAGAGTTTCTACATATGGGGTTGGGCGTTTATTTTCTGCGAGTCGAACCACTTTGGCCTTGTACTTAGCGATGTCGTGGAATCGTCCTGTAAAGTCCTCAAGAAGGTCTTTGGCTTCTTTTAATGATAGGCCTAGTTGTTCTGCAATCTTGTCTGGGCCTACGCCGTAAGACATTGCCAACACCAAGACCTTACCTGCTTTACGGTTAAGTCCTACCGTGTCACCAATTGTGGTGTACACATCCCCATTCTCTAGGTAGTTCTTCATAAGAATTGGATCATTGGAAAAGGCTGCGATGATGCGTGGTTCGATCTGAGAGTAGTCAGCAACAACTAACTTGTAACCTTCAGGTGCAATAAACAAGTTGCGAATTAACTTGCCGTATTCACCACCGCTAGGAATGTTTTGCAAGTTAGGTTCTGAAGAAGAGAATCGACCAGTCTCAGCACCATGCGCTTTGAAGTTGGTGTGAACTTTACCTTTAACAAGCAGTGAATCTTTCTTAATGATCTTTGCTTTACCCAAGTTAGTACGTGTAATGTCTCCACCAAGATACGGCATTACATAGGTAGTCATTAACTTATTTAAATCTTGGTAATCCAACAGCGCATCAACAAGATCATCAGTTCCCCTAAACAACTCAAGAGCATCTGAAGATACTGAATAGTGTTGGATACCTAGCGGTTGTCCTGCATTCTTCTGCGCAAATCCTTTTGGTGTAAGGGCAATTTTTAAACGGGTGTTGGGCTTTAACCCACGACCACCCTCACTCTTAGGACTGAATAATACTTTTTGCTTTTCTGGGATGGAGTTAAGGGAAAAGGCTTCTCCAGTAATCTTCCATGCACGGGCTTTGGCATCGTCTAAGTCTTTATCAATACGAGCCTTAAGAGCAGACAACTGCTCAGTATCAATAGTTGCTCCTGCTAACTCCATATCGCAGAGTGCAGCAACTACATCCATCTCTAATTTCCATACGGCCTTAAGACTTCCTTCAAGTCGTGGCTCTAAAGCCTTGTACAACTGCCATGTAACATCGGCATCAATACCTGAGTACTTAGCAACATCTTCAAATGAATGAACTTCTACCTGTGCTCCTACACCCTTTTCAACAACAATACCTAACTCACGCTTAGAGCAATCAGCCAAACCTAAACCTAAACGATTGCGATTGTCGATGATAAATGATGCCATCAAGGTATCAAAGAAAGGCTTAGTAGGAACTACACCACGGTAGTACTTAGCAATTGACTTTAAATCAAACTTAACGTTGTGACCGATCTTTAACTTGTCACTGAAGAACAGTGGCTTTAATGCTTTAAATACATCTCCAGGAAGTAATTGCTTAGGGGCTGGACCAAATACTGGTCTCCAGTTTGCTTTATTCTTTGAGTAATCTGCGTCTGTTACTGGTTTGCCTTTGGCTAGTTTAGCAAGACCGCCTTTTAACATGTCTTTATCCCAGCGAATGAACTCACCATTAGGGTGACCCATAGGAATAACATCTACGCGACCTTCAGTCGCTAAAGAAATCCATAACACATCGTTGACTACAGGTTGGATACGGTTTTCTCCAACTGTTTCCACATCAAAGGCGTAACTGGGTTGTTTTAAGTAATACTCGACAAGATCTTGTAACTGTTCTTTGGTTGTAATGATATTCATTTATCCCTCTTAAAGTAGAAGAAGAGAGCCAGTGATAGGGGCTGGCTCTCTTCTATGATTGGAAGTTACTCTACGGAGCGAGCGACTTCAAGAAGTTCGGAGCGAGGGGATTCGCGAACTACTTGTGCGGCTGTGTAAGGAACAGCATTTGCTACGAGAGCGTTGACCTGATCAAGGTCTAACTTCCACTCCTCAGCAAGGTCGCGACCACGGACATAGTTAAGGCTGTACTGTGTCGTTGGTCCCATACCCATGCGAGAAACTTCCCAGAACTCTTTTGAAAGAGGTCCTTTGCGCTCATCTTTGTGAGCAGCGACAATTTGACGGGCAAGAACAGGAGGTGCTGTAAACACCTGAACTGTCTGTGAATCTCCGCTAAGAACTAGGACGTTCCATGCGAACTTGCCGCGTGGCTTATCTCCTAGAATGTCGCAGAGTGGGCAGCCACCTTCAGAGTTTGCTGTGCAAACAAAAGACTTGCGACCCTTTGGGCGCTCAATCCAATGCTGCTCGTAAACTGCAAATGGCTCATCGCTAAGGAACTTAATAAGTTGCGCCTCTGGGGTGAACTTAAAGTCCGTTGGATATTCGTTAGATGACTCTGGCTTTAAGAGTGCTTCAAGAGCGCTCATACCAGACTGGACTGTTGTTCCTACTTTTGGTGTAGCGTCTTCTTGATCTGGATCAAGAGCATCGCTATACGCATCAGCAGCAACGGTTGGTTGTGTGATAGGCATTAGTTTTCTTTCTGTAGTGAGGCACGGCAGAGGCGGTTGTACATAGACGTTGCCTAAGTCTGGCTCTCGGTTGATATGATTTCCTTCCAGCGCTGTATTAAAGCCTCTGTTAGGTCATCGAACTGATTCCACTCAACACGAGCAGAACCAAGTAAGCCACGCTTTGAGAATTCCTCAATAGCGGACTCGATGAGGGCGCGAGTATAAACCCGATTTCCTCCAGTCTTTTGACCGTTTAAGGTCTTAGACCGTAGTCGATACGGGGCACGTGGGATATACCCTTTGCGCTCCCACATCCTGATGGTAACAATTGTTTTCTCTAACGCGTGCGCCAATGCACCGATAGTGAAGACCTCTGTCTCTTTACCACCAAGAGTTTTAATGATTGGATTTTCATCCCAACCATTACTCTCACCGCTTTTACGGCGAGAAACCTTTGGGTCTAAATCACGACGCTTGCGCTTTGATCCAGGAAGGTACTCAAGATCAGCAAAGGCTGCCTCGATCTCTTCATCACTGCGCATAGGTGTAATTACCCCTTATTCATTGTTAGTGCCCACGTGATTTGCTGTGGGTACATTTCATCAATTTCTTCTTCAGTAAGTTGATCACTGTACAGGGCAGCCATCAACGCATCTTCATCAATGACACGGATAGTCTTGTATAGTTGATCTCCAAGATTCTTGGCCTCAATAATCTCTTCGGCTTTTTCTTCATTGATCTTACGAGATACACGGCGTTGCTTTTTAAATCCAATAACACCATCTATCTCTTCTGGTAGATCAAGAATGATGTGGCCTTCGGTATCTACTTCACCAAGTTCATCAATTTTTGCAAATAACTTATCTCGCAAAGTTTTTGACTTGGCTTCAAAATACTCAATCTGTTTCTTAGAAAAGACATACTCTTTTGCTTGACTTGTGATCTCATCCTCTGATGCAGATCGTGGTTCTGTTGGCTTTACCCTCGCCATTGTGCCTCCTAATTTTTCCCTGTGAGAAAACTTATCAAACTTCCTACGGTCATGTCAACTCCACCCCTGGAATTGATGCCAGCCCCATCTAATACAGCATCTGCCACAGCATTCTTTTGTTGGAGCATGTCGTGCTGTCTTACCTCTATTGAGTTTTCCATAATCATATCTTGGATGATTACTGTTGGCCACCTACTTGATGCCCTTTTGATTCGGCCGTTTCTTTGAACGGATAGGCCAGCACTCCAAGGAAGATCATAGTTAATCAGTAGGTTTGCGTTTGGTAAATCTACACCATAACCTCCAGCATCCGAGGATATGAATACACGACACGCTGGGTCGGTAAGAAACTTCTCTTTACTGGCTTCTTTCTCTTTGGCATCCATCGATCCCGTATACAGGGTTCCTCCTACCAAGTCTTGAATTTTTTTAAGCATCCCTACATAAGATGTAAAGATAACTACTTTGGAATCTGGATCTGTATCTAGATGATCTTCTACATATGTCTTAAGTGCCATCAATTTATGTGATTTTTTAGATAGTAACAAGTCTCGTTCTTTTAGACTGTATGCATATGCACTACCTTCACCGTTTTGTTCTTTAAACTTTTGGGCGCTGTCTATTAGTAGTTCTGGATGATCACACAACATTCTTAGTGCGGTGATCTTGCTCATGATAGATCCGCGCATAGCATCTGCTGGTCCACTTTGTTTGCTCTCATGTCCATAGTGAGCCATCAAAGAAAAATTTGCACCAAGAAGTTGTTGCGCCTCTATTAACTCATTGCAAAGTTCTTCGGCAATATACTTGTAAAGTTTTTTACTGTCAGTATCAAACGGCACGACTATTGGGTCACGATAAATAGTGTCTGGAAGATATGGAGCGACATCTTCATCTGTCTGAGTTTTACGCACAGACGCTTGTTGCACTTTCTCATGGAACAAAGGTAAGTTTCTATAGCGTTGTACACCACCAAAGTGATTGCGCACGATAAACGTCTGATCAAATAGATCAAATCTTCCAAGTAGATTAGGATCAACAAACTGCATAATCGAGTACAGTTCTTCTGGGCGTCCGTTCTCAATAGGTGTACCAGTCAGCGCAAACCTAACCTTTACATCCTTTGAAAGTTGTTTGACCTTCTTGGCCCTTTGGGAACGGAAGCCTTTTATCGCGGTTGCTTCGTCGCATACGACAGCATGCCATTCAATCTTGCTAACAATATCCCAGTCATTAACTACGGCTTCATAGTTACAAATGATGTAGTCAGTGGATTCAACCCATTGTTTTTCTCTTTTTGATTTAGACCCATCTATAACGGTTGATGATGAATCAGAAAACTTTGCTATTTCTTTTTGCCACTGGTATTTTAAACTTGATAAACAGATAACTAATACTGGTTTTGTAATGTCTTGAGAGTCTCGCAAAGTTTCGATCGCTGCAATAGACATGGCTGTTTTACCAAGTCCCATCTCGTAAGCAACTAACATCTTTTTACGGTCAACCATCTTGGCTACTGCCTCGACTTGATATGGTTTTAAAGATTTTTTAAAGGACATTTTTATCAGGATTATCTACAGGTGTAGGAGTTGTGACCAGGGTGCCACAGTCATCGCACTCTGCATCTAAAAACCACATCGCTATATCGTAGTCTTCAAACATCGCTTTAATTCTAAAAACCAAATGACCACAGTTAGGGCAAGCATGTGTAGGAACTCCGCGTGCGTCCAATGTCATGCGTATGCCTCTTTGCCATAGATCATATGCTTGGCAGTCTCTAGCCCACGCTGTATCTGCTTCTCGCTCATGTCTCCGACATCTTTAACATCTATGCCAGCGTAGTTTAAGTAACGAAGATCAAATCCATACTTGCGTGAGAATCCCAGCATCTGCTCTGATGCTTTCTTTCCTGCCTGATCATTATCAAATGCAGAGATAATGCTTGTTGCTCGACGCATCAACTTGCCCTGCTCTTCGCTAATGATTGCTCCAAAGGTAGCGATAGCGTTGTAGCCAAGACCAGTAAGACGAACAGCATCTAGCGGAGACTCAACAACCCATAAAGGTACAGACTCATCAAGAATCTTTACTCCAAAAACTGTCTTCGATTTCTTTACTCCTGGTGGATAGTTCTTAAAGAATCGTCCTGTTGCGCCCTTTTCTTGCCATCCCCAAAGAGAAAAATCATTGGGCTCTCTGATTGGCAAAATCCATGCGCTGTTCTTGGCATCCCAAAGAACTCCGTGGGCGTTCACTGCTTCGCGTGTGAGGAATCTCTTCTTGAGTTCTATCTCTGGGGCGTCTGTAAAGACCGCTAGGCGAGCCTCTGACATCCCAATAGGTTCTTCTGGTGTTACGTACTGAGGGAGGTCTCTAAGGCGCTGCAAAAGGGTATCTAAAGGTACTTCGCTCTTCTCTTTGAGGAAGTCTTGGATATCAAAGTGGTCAAGACCTTTTAAATCACGGACAAGGGTGTACATGTTGCCCTTATATCCACAAGAGAAACAGAGATGTACACCTGTCTCCAGATTAACCCACCATGATGGGCTGTGGTCATCACTGCCCGTGCGAGTCTTGTGCATAGGGCATAGCCCATTAACTTCGTTGCCTCTCTGGGCAACCATGCTTACATCTAGGTTTAGTAAAACCTTTTCAACATCCATTAGCGATTAGCCATGTGCTTAAGACAGAATGAACACTTGGACATTTCATCTTCGTCATGGAAGCATCCTGTTTCCCAGTTCCATGTGATCGGTGTCTCTGTTGGTGGGCAGTTACGGCTTGAGACAATGCGAAGTTTTCTTACTTCTTCATCTTCTTCTACAGGTTCTAATCCCAAGATAACGTCAGAATCTTGGAAGAACGAAGACGAGTAACCGATGGAATCAGCAGTCACTTTTCCACCGCGCATCTTCCATAGCAAAGTCTGTGTTGTAATAATTACGGGTTTGTTAATCTTCTGAGCCAAGCGCTTAAGACCACGAGTGATATTAGTAATTGCTTGAGGTGTATTCATTTCACCAGATATTTCATCAAGCATCAAATATACACCATCAACAAACACCACATCAGGTTTTGTCTGTTGGATCTTTGCTGCTAAAGATGACACTGTCAATCCATTAACAGCATCTACAAGATGAAATGATTGCATATTTTCAATCTTGTTGAGGGAAGAAACATAGCGAGCATCTTCTGCTGGAGTTAACTTACCTCTACGCAAACGAGTGTGAGAGATATTTGCACGAATGGAGTCGTGTCGCTGTTGCTGTTCTTTGTTGTTCATCTCAAATGATTGAAACATAGGAACTTTACCTTGTTCATGAATATTGATAGCAATCTTTAATGCGATCTGTGATTTACCAGTCTTTGGTGGTGCAATGATGGTGATCAATTGACCGCCCTGTAAACCAGCAGTTGCTTCATCAATCTTTTCAAACCCTGTAGGTATACCTAAGAACTCTTGGTTCTTTAATGACTGGTATTCCTTGTACCGTTCTTCAACATTCTTTGACAAGTCCATCTCGTGAGTGCCGAGAACACCTTGTTCGTTAACACGAGTAAGAGTTCCCTCCATAGCAATGAGGGCTGCTTCATGGTTGTTTTCTTGCAGGTTCTCAATCGCTGCTTCCAGTCCTTGACGAGTAAGTAAATTGCGACGGAAGGTAACCATCGTGTCCAACAAGTAATCGATGGTGTCTTCAACATCTAATACTTTGTAATTGGGGTAGTGGTCTTTAACTACTACTGCTGTAGGTACTTCGTTGTATTCGTTGTAATGGGAGATAACAAATTCCCACACACGACGATTATCATCGTCAAGAAACCAATTTGCTTTTACATCACGTTGAAGGGCGGGGATTATGTCTCTGTCACGAATGACTTTACTGACTAAACGGTGTTCATTATCTGCTGCCATCGCGCCCCTCCTACAGGTTTTCTAGTTCTACTCCCCATGACCCGTACCGAGCGACTCTACCAGGTAAATCAATCACACCTTTAAAGTTTGCTCTGTAGGGAAGATCATCAATAAAGTTATCGATGTCCGTATACAGTTCCGCGTAGTTAAACGGGTTTGCACCTCGTCTATCTAGCCTAGCCATAAAACTATCTAAATGTTGCTGAGTCCAGTCATCAGATTCATACGCTGCTAACTCTAATGACAGACCATATTTATTTCCTAAATCCCACAACTGCTTCAATGCTAACGCATTAAGTCTTGTTATCTTTCTTTCTTGTGTAGTCCTAAGTAATTTTTTTGTATCCACCATCTCGCTGACAGCCACAACATCAATAAGGACAATAATGCGAGGAGGCGTTTCGTTCGAGATGTCACCATTTTTCATATAACCTCAATAGTAGAGTACTTTAAAATCAACTCTCTAAAGCGTACTGGATCATCAATTGCATCAGCAACAACTTCTTCACTTACACCTTTAGGAATGCTGATTGCGTAATGACCATTGTTAATTCTGCTCTTAATGTTTACATACTGGGTGTGCTTGCATGATCCGCGCTTCTTCCACACAGGGCATGTGCATCTGGTGTCTTTACTTTCAGTGTCAATCTCGACCTCAAAAACCCCAGCACCTTGAGGAGATATGAACAGTTGAATTGTCCGCCAACTGGTATCCATACTCATCCCCTTCATTCTTGGCCTCGTCGATCTGAGCCAACGATGGGAACTCGTACAAAGGCTTCTTGGGCAAAACTTGCCATAGCCTCTGAGTAGTTTGCTTCCCAGTTCTCAAGTTTAACATTTGTCGTCACAATTGTTGGTAAAGCCTTGTCATATCTCAAACGAAGAATTTCATCAAAAGAAGCATCGTCATACTTTGAACCGTACTCTTTGCCTAGATCATCGATGATAAGAATTCGCACATTTAACCAGTCAAACCGAGATCTTCCATGTAAGCCATCAATTCGGTCAGTAACACTGTGGTCAGTTTCCTGGTCAAAGGTTGACTTCTTTAGTGAGAGAAACTCTGGGTAAGTTAAGTAGTGGATAGGGCGAAAACTCATACCAAAATCAGAGTTCTTAATTCCAAAGGCATGGCACAAAGCCGCATCATCATCAGGAAGTCTGCGGATAACTTCCATGGCTGCAACAACTGCGTGAGTTGTCTTACCGATACCAGGCCCTCCGTCAAGGAGAAGACCAACGCCAGTAGTTCCTAAGTTCCCAATGTTCTTAATGACTTGGCCTTCAATAACCATGTCAATCCAATCACTGATCTCTGCTGGAAAATATCCAGCCTTTTCAATGATGTCGCTAGGTTCTAAGCCTAGAAATCGTGTTGGGATATTAGAGGTGCGAAGTAACCAGTGCCTCTTCAAAGAAGAGAGTTGAGTGATGTCGTACATTTACGCCTTAAAGGTTAGTTCGCCAGCAAATGAAACTACTTTGCCTGCAGCGTCAACTTTCTCTCCAGCAATCATCTTCACGCTTTTACGAGGAGTTAGTTCAAGAACCTTTGATTTAATCCAACGCTTACCTGCTGATGCGTTTTTCCATGCAGTTGACAAAATGATTTCAGCAGTTCCATCTTCTCCTACCACAGAGACAAATGCCATCCATCCTCCACCTTGTTCTGTGTTGAGTGTGAGATCTGCGGTGAACTTCTTAGTTACTTTCTTAGCCATGTTGCTCCTCGTGTTATTAAGTGTGTTGCTGCTGATGTAATTAAAACTACTAATACGTATCCAAATACTTCTCTCATTTGTTTGCTCCTTTGAGCCGCAATTCGTGGCGTTGCATCTGTGCACGACCTGACATGGTGTTTTGGAATGTGCGACCATCGCTGGCAGTGAGGACACTAGCAGATGCTTTTGGAGTTTCGTCAAACTCTTTGCTGGCGATCCGTGGAAGACCAAGGTTCTGGCGTGCTTGGTTCATCTTGGTTCGAAACGATGCAAGGAAGCGCTTGTACAAATACGGAGCCTCATCTCCAACGTCTGTAAAGTTGCGTTCATCCGCCATGAAGAGGCGGAGAAGTTCTAACTCTAGGAGTGGTGTGGTTTGGTATTGGGTTCTGAACTTGGCAAGGGCTCCTGAGAGTTGCTTGACGTTGACTGTTCCTGGTAGGAGTGGGAACTTCTTGCCAACTCTGTAAGAGAACTCAGCAGCGACGTCCATGGCAGTCCACTCATGCTCTGGTCGCTTTCCACGGGTTCTTGGATCGTTCTTTCGGATCTTAGGCTGTGGCGCATCCCTGTCCTCAACAAGGCCAAAGCCTGCAAGATCTTCGCCATCGTCGTAGCCTTTCATTGGGATAAGGATTTCCCTTCGAATCTTTGATTCAGAATATTTTAATTTATTACTATTTGTAGTATTACTACTAGGTACTAGTTGTATATCTGTAATATTACTATCTGAACTATTGATCACCTTATCAGGTGAGGATGGGTAATCTACTGTCAGTTCAGATGGGTAATCTACCGTCAGTTGGTAGACGTTCTTGCCCTTGTATCCGTTGGCTCTTTTGGTGTTGACCACGGTCAAGAACCCCTTGGCTTGTAGGGCTTTAATGGCATCTCTAACGGTTCTGTCACTAGATTTGCCAGTCTGACTACCCAACTCGGCTACAGAGGCCTGTAAACGGCCGTCAGCGCCCGAATTCAGGCACATAAAGGCCAGGAGTCGGAACTGGTAATCGGTGATGTCAGCGGAATAAGCGCCCTCAGGGATTTGCACGGGCGCAGACTACTCCTCAAACGGGTCGATGTCGTTGCGACCTTCTAGGTTGTCCAGGTGAGCGTTGACTTCTTCGGTGAGCAGGGTTACCACCTTGGTGGTGATGTAGCCAGCCAACAAGTCCACAAGGCTCATGAAGGTGTCTTCGATCGCCTCCAGGATTTCGTCCTCATCAAGGTCTGGATCGCCATGGTCAATCTCAATCACATCTAATCCGTCCATGATGTTCCATGTCTCTGCCCCATAGTCTTCTACGGAGTGTAGGACTGTGTGAGACTCTGGACTGTCATCCCATACGATGGCAAGAACGTCATCAGGTATGTTGATCATCTTTACAACCTCTTTGATGGGGTTGTTTACCTTAGTAAAGTTCTTTGATCCGCTAAGGACAACATTTGTAAAGTCGCTGTTCTCTGAGAAATAGGCGTGAAACTCTAGGCCGTGTTTTTTAATGACATTCCATACGCTTTCAACAAATAACTTGTTAGAAGTGATTGGAAAAAGAATAAAAGGATCGTCATACATAAGGACGAGTTCTTCAAGTCCTTCTGTCACATCGATGTTTTGAAAAGATACTACCGATATTCTTCTCATAGGCGTGGCAACTGTCGACGCGCTTCAAAGACAACAGGCTTATTGAGGTACTTGTTAATCATCAAAGATAAGAATGATGCTGCAGGTACTGCAACAACTAATTTAAGATCCCAATATTTGAGAAGATAAAGTGCGCCAAGACTTAACGGCATTGGTAGGAGTTTATTAAGAAACGATTTATCTACAATTACGTAGGTAATCAAATCTAAAAACTCAATGGCGTATGTAACTGCCATTCCTGTAAGAATTACGGAGATTAGTAAGTTGACCATGTCCGCATACTACACGGTTAGGTTGTTGTACTCCACTGCTGCATAGGTTCGGACACGCCAAAAAACGTTTTCTGGAAGCCAATCACCAAGTGTTTGAGCCAAAGCCAAGACTTTTAAGTCTTTGTTTATGTACAGATAAGATGGGGAATTGTTAGCAGTTCCTGACCACACGCACCCTACAGATGTTGGTAACGAACCATCAATATAGTCTGTAGGAGCAAAGTGAGGAGTAACTGTGGGGTTAAACCTAAATGTGTTTTCAAATTGAACGCAGTCAATATAGAAAGTTCCAGCACCACCAGAGAACACTATTTCGTATGTATCTGTAGTAGCAGTGGCATCTGTTAGATCTGTACCATAGATACGGGTCCAGTCAGCGTATGTTGCCTGTGTGTATGGGTCGTTGTCAATGATGTTTCCATCGGAATCTCTACCAATAAAAGTTAGCAATATGTCAGAGGAAGACTTCACATACGCAGAACCTGTGTAGTACTTTCCAGGAAGAATAGTTGAGCGGTTAGATGTAAATGTCCATGGACCACTAGCCACAATCTTTGCACTTTTACTTCCTGAGTACACCTGTGAAGGCACGTCAGATACAGTAGACACTGAAGCAGATCCTGAAAGAGTCCAGTTATCTGTTGCATTGTTTTCAAATGATGGGTTGTAAATAAGATTTGATTTGTTTGGGTTAAGAAGAATGTCTACAGCACGGGCTTCATCATATGAAGCAGTTCCTCCTGTTTGCAAAGACACGCAGTCAATGTAATACGTTCCTGCTGCTGACCAAGAGAATGTAATTCCAGCGTATGCTGCATTAACGTTATTAGTTGCTGGAACAGCAATTCCTGACTCTGTTGTAAGAGATGTTCCAGTGTAAGAGTTTGTAATTGTAAAGGTAGTAGCAGTAACAGCAGTAATTGTTGCATTTGATACGTTAAATCCTGAGGTAGTAAAACCAGACACCGTTACGTGTTGCCCTACAGTAAACTGGTGTGTTGTAGGGGTTGTGTAAGTGATGGAACCAGAGACTCCTACAGCACTTGCTACAACCGAACTGTATTGCGAGTATGTAGTTGCTGAATAAGTGATTTGACCCCAACTACCAGTTGCTGCTGTACCTGATGCTGGAGTTAAATCTGATCCTATTTGTTTACCATTTTTATCGTAAAACTTTAAGGCTGGTTTAATTGAGCCAGCACTTGTAGGAGAGATTATCTGTGCTGAAAGGGTGTACTGAGTTCCAGGAGTAATAGGAACTCCTTTAAGAATTGGTGAGTCTGCTCCTAAGGTCATAGAGCCAGCCCCTGAAGCAACAATTTTGCACGAGTAATTCAAGTCAATATATTTGTCAGTTAGTTGTTGTACAGGTGCTTCATCATTGCTTGATGAGATAGTTGCGTTTGTAGCAATCCAATTACCAGTACTATTATAAAAAGTAGAGTCCTGAACACTGAGAAGAAGATTACTTGATGTAGTAATTGTTGGGGCATAATTAGTTAACGACTCAACATAAGTCCCTAAACCAGTTGCTGTTCCTTTACGGGAATATAGATAAAACGCTTCACGTACAAGTTGCTTTTGGCTTTTAATAGACATTCCAGGCTCTGGAGTAAGGCCAAAATTTTGTGTTTCAAGAGGTAGTAAAGATACTGGAGTGCTAATTCTGGTGTGATCAGGAAGAAGAAGATCTAAAAACGTTAAAGATTCGTCTAATGTAAAACCAATTCCGTCAGTAAAATAGTAAAGGTCTGAGGTTGGGTCTGGTTCACCGATAGGTGTTTGTTCTTTGCTTGTGAACACTCTAGGCAATGAGCGAATTAATAAGTCTGTGCTTCCGTGAGATGTGGGAACAACATCGTATACAGCGCCAGCAGGAACCCACACATTGTCAGATGTAAATAAAAACATCGCGTAATAAATTGGTTTACCAGGGACAATAGGTATGCCAGCGGTATCTTCAATCCCGCCACCATCGTTGAAAGATGTTTTTGTTATTGAGGAAGATACCTGTTCCCAAACAATCACACCATCTTCGGCAGTTTCAGGAAGACTATTTTGGTTTCTAACAAGGCGAATAGCAGAGTAAGTTCCAGAAGGTGCTTGCCAGTTTACGTATACCTCAGTTGGATACACCACCGTAATAGACATTGGTGATACGGAGTTAGGTATCTGATTAGTTTGACCATAGACACTTTCCCCATATACCGCTACGCCATAATTAGCCACAAATTATTCCTTATGCTCCGATGAGTAGAAGTGGGTTAATTGTTGCTTCAGGAGTTGCCCATGAAGCGTTTGATCCATCTGTTGTTAAGTAGTTTCCAGCCTGACCTGATTGGCTAGGAAGAGCGTTAATTGTTGACCATGCATAATCGTAGTCTGTACCTGAAGATTTAGTAAGCACTTGTCCTGTGGTTCCACCTGATGGTGTACCAGTAAGTAGGGCTTCATTGATACCGTATTCAATGTTAGCAAGACGAGCCTTTAGAGTTGGCCAGTTTGTGGTTGTCTTATCAAAAACACCAATCCAACCAGAACCAGTAGCAATGTTTGTACCAAGGTTAGACTCAACAGCGCTTACTTCACTTTGAAGATCATTAACATCAGCGGCTTGAACTGTTGTAATGAAGTTCAATTTAGTGCTGAAGTCATTCTTCACGTTACTTGGGTAGTACGCAGTCATGAATCTTCCTTTCCTATCTTAGAATTGTATTTTCTCGTCTTTATCTTTTGTTTACTGCATGAACCTTAAGGATATTATCCTCCCATTATTAAGAATAACCCTGAAAAAAGATTTCCAACGTCTACAGAGGATGTCCCACTTGACCCCTGTATACCCTGAGTTCCCACACCTATAGCGCCTTGCAATCCTTGAACTCCCTGCACCCCTTGAGTTCCTTGGATAGAGTTTCCCTGAGTTCCTTGAACGCCTTGCGTGCCTTGAGAACCAGTAGTTCCTAGAGTTCCCTGTAAACCAGTATTTCCAACACTTCCTTGTGTTCCCTGAGAACCCTGTGTTCCTGCTCCAGTTAATCCTTGAGTGCCCTGTGTACCTTGTTGGCCTTGAACGCCATCTGTACCCTGTGTGCCCTGGGTACCGTCTGTACCCTGAACTCCTTGGGTACCTGTAATACCTGTTGCACCTACAGCACCTTGTAACCCTTGACTTCCCTGTGTTCCCAAAGAACCTTGTGTTCCATAAAAACCTTGAGTGCCTTGAACTCCCTGCGATCCCTGATAGCCTTGCAATCCATAAGGTCCTTGAGTTCCAAGAGCACCCTGTAAACCTTGAAGTCCTTGAGATCCCTGCGTTCCAGATCCCATTGCACCTTGAGTACCGATAGTTCCCTGTGCACCTTGAACACCTTGAGTTCCAGAGCCTAAAGATCCTTGTAATCCTTGTGTTCCTGACGAACCTTGAGAGCCAGAACTTCCCTGTACACCTTGAATTCCATGTCCAGCAATAATTCCCTGAACAGTATTTTGTAAAGAGTACAAAGTTGTTTGTAAAGAATACTCTTTTTGTGCAAGAGCAATTAATGTTGCTGTTACATCTACTTCTTGAGTTCCGTCATTTTTTGTTACAAGAATAATCTCATGGTTAATATTGTTAAGGCTTGTAGCATTTGATAACGCTTTTAAATACAACTTTTTATTTTTACCTTGGTTTGTTCCAAAACTACCAAGCCAAATAGGATATTCAGGATCTCCACCAATGTAAGCAACCCACACCCCTTGCCCAATAACAGGTACGTCAAAAGACGTGTTAGAAGGATCAATAGGCCAAGCCCAGTCAGTTACCTCTGACCCTGTGGTTTGTGGGATTGACAGACGAAGTCTACGTTGATTTTGTGGGTCGTTGTTATCTTGAACAACTCCTCTATAGATTCCGTAATGTCTTTTAATATCATCCACTACATCGTTCCAATATTGATGTTACTTACCTGGAATCTAAAAATTTCGTTTTCTGATCCTATTAGAGTTGAGTACCCAGTAAAGGCTCCAGTTCCTGTAGCAGTACCGCTGGACTGCGTACTAGCAACAGTAAAGTGCGTGGAATCAGCAACTGTTGCAACTGATGCAGAAGTTACATTGTAACCACTGGGACTAAACCCAGTAACTGTAACAGTTGATCCAACACTCAATCCATGAGGAGCGCTAGTTGTGTAAGTAATCGCTGTTCCAGAAGCAGCAGCAGATGTAATAGGAACACCATAACGGTATAAACCAGTTACTCGTGCAGTTTTAACTCCATTTAAACCGTTGACTACTGCCTCAATATCTTGAGGATAAATAGTTTCTTTAAAAGATACTGCGTTGTATCCATATTTGGTTGATAGAGTTGACAAAATTGAACTTGTTACATCTGATTGTTTGTACTTAGGGTCAAGTGAGTATGTTAATGAAAGAACGGCATCTACATATGTAGGTGGTTGAACACTAAGAGAACTTCCAATAAGTAGTTTATCTGCCATATATGTAGAAACGTTGTTAGCCAAGGTAGTGTATTCAGCAGATGGAGATCCATCTGAGTTTAATCCAGGCTGTAGATCTGTTGTTCCTGCGTTTCTAGTTGGGGCAATATACAGAGTGACAGAAGACCAAACAGCAGCAGTTGCTTGTGCTTTTCCTACATTGTTTACGCTTAGTGCAAGGTCAGCAAAGTCTTTTAATGTAACAGCGCGATTAGCCGCACGCAAAGACGCAGGAGCAGAAATTCTAATCTGGTCTGTGCTTTCTGGGTTTGATCCCGCGATAGCAGCAGTTGCGTTAGTTACAGTGATGGTTCCTTTAAGAGCAGTTACTTGAGTGTCTGTAAGTCCTGGAACATAACTAATGTTTGTAGCGATGTTAGAACCAATATTTCCAACATCTCCTCCACCTACCGTATAGACCACACGGATTTGAGAGTAAGGAACAGGGATAGCACCTGAAACACCATCACCAAAGGTGACAAACAAGTTGTCGTTTTGGTCAAAAGATGTGGTGTAAACCAAATCAGATGGGCCGTAGTCAGTGATGTGCTGAACTTGGTTCCATTGAGAATACACATCTCCGTCTTGAATGTACAGAGATAGCGTTCCATCCACTACTGGAGAATGAAGGAGCATGTAAGTTTGGTTTGGAGAGCCATCCGAAGTACCAATGAGTTCTCCGTATGTAGGAATTGCTGTTGGGGAAACTAGAGTTACTAGTTGACCTTCTTTAGCAAGTACAGTATTAGAACTTCCTCCAACAACTGTTATGTCTGAGGTAGTTGTAAAGTACAGAGTCTGTACAACATCACCAGTGGTGACTTGCCCTGATACTACTGTTCCTCCATAGATAATCTGGTCAGTATCTCCAGAGTTAGAGAAAGTTAAGTTTACATACGATTGACGATAACCTGCTGGCGTATAACCAAAAGTCTGTGCGATATTGAGAACGCTGTTTCGTTGAGTAGCGGTGTAGATAGAGTTCTCGTTTGCATTTCTATCGATGTAATAAGAGATCAAGTCACCCATGTAAGCCATGGCCTCAACAAAAGCAACACCAAAATCAGCAGGGTCACTGGCAGTCCAGTTAGGGATACGCGCCTGTATTCTGGCAATTAACTTATCTTTAATAGAGTAAAAGTCTCTAGCAGTGTAGTCAACTGATACTGGTATTGTAGAAATTTGTGTGGTCACAATATCTCCTCGTATGGTGGGTTAGATCCTGCTAATGAAAGTACTCCAAGATTAGTTGTTATTACTGTGCTGTTAGGCAATTGGTAAGTTATGTTGGCCGTTATTGTATTGGTGTATGTGTCAATTGTTACGGTAGAATCTGTTAATACTAAAGTTGGCAATTGAGAATTAAATGCTTTTTGAATTTCAACTTTAATTTCTGTAGACGCGTCATCTTCAGACTCAAAAAGAGCGTAAGGAATTAACGTCCCAAAGGTAGGTCTCATTACCCGTTCTCTTACTGCTGTTCCTATGACCGACTTAACTCGGTCTGCCCACATTACTTTTTGGTCTTGAGTAAAGGAGACTCGTCCTGAGTAATCAATATGGAAAGGAAGAGTTACAGCAACTTCGTTAGCCATCAAACACCTACCCATCTTCTTGGAACAATATTAAAGCCCGTGTTTGTTTGGTCTATAAGGGCTGTAGCAGTACTCAGTGTATAGGAATTAGATGGGTTGGTTCCTGCTGTAGGGTAATTAAGGTTAATTGTTGGAACAGTTCCTGCAGAGGATGGCCTTGTAGCACTTGGCTTGTTTGTTCCCACGCCGTCTGTAGCACAAGAAAAGTCCACCGTGTATTTTCCATCAATAGTCATTTCATGTTTTGCGGAAGTAACAATCCAGAACCCGTCTGAATTACCCCCTGTATTTCTTACTTCAATAGTTCCCCATGGAGAAATTCTTGGATCTCCTTGTCCAGTACCTTTACCTGGGATTGATAGACGAGATAGTTGCGCTTTTGCATCAGCCAAGGCTTTTGTCATAGCGTCACTATTTGCAACAACTCCAGACTCAATCTTTGAAAACAAAGGCGCTTTTGTATTAGCGCGAATTGCAGAACCAACTGTGTGCGGAGAAGATTTAGTTTTGTAAACTTTTCCTGTGACAGGATCAACTCCTGCTACTATTTTATTTGTTCTGTTATTTGAATGCTTTTCAACGTAATCACCCAACTTAGATTCAAAAGAATCTAAAGTTTGAACATCAAATATGGATGTTGCGTTGGTAAAAGGGTCTAGAAAAGACATGACTGGAATAGTTGTCATGAATTGGTCAATCATTGTATCTATAGGATGAAAGTGAAGTTCTGTTCCCAATACTTGTACTCCATAGCCAATTTTATTTGCTAGTTCCACAAGTTTTTCCCAATACGTATGTCCAGCCATAGATATCTGACTAAGTTTTACTGTGCTTGGAGTAACTAGCGGCTTTAAATAAAACTTTTTAGCAATTTCTGTAGCAACTTGAGATGCCGTAGTGTTCACCCAAATTTTAGATGTCTCTTCTTTTAGAGGATAAGAACCACCTACACAAATAATTTCTACGTATCTATTAAGAACTTGTGTTGTTGGGTATTGGACATGGGAAACATAACCAATAAAAGTTTTGTTAACTTTGTCGTTTCTCCAAGATATTTGAACTGGTGTTCCTGTCTTAAAAGAGTTAACAACTAAGGTACTAAAATACTGAAACCTTAACACAACAACATCATGGCTGTTTATGTGTTGAGTAAGAGTAACTTTTCTTGGTTGCGTGTTGAAACTTGGATAATCAGGAAACACAACCTCATAAGTATTAGAAAATTTTCCTTGACGTTCAGGATCAAGCATTTGGTAACCTCAGTAATGTTCCAGCAGATATTTGAGTAGGGTTTATTACCTCTGGATTAAGGTCCATAATTTTCCACCAAAATTGTGGATTACCTAAAAATTTATTAGCAATAAGATCTAAACGATCTCCATCTTTCCACTCATAAGTGTAAAATTTGGTTGCATAGGTAGGCCAATTACGCAAGATCATAATGTGGTATGCCTGACGGTGAGCATCCCATGCTTTTGGGATTACCCCTTCAGGGGTTGTAATAGGGTTTGCGTATCTACTATCTACATACATTATCTTCCACCTGCCGCTGCTGTTGATGCTGCGCTGTATAACACTTGATTGTCATAGTAACGAGTACAGGTTATATTTACAGTTGTAAATATAGGTACCATTCGTTCATTAAAAATAGCATGGTTAATATCTAAAGATGAAACTCTTACTAAATAGCGTAAGTTTGCTCCCAAATGCAACTCGACAGGAATAGGCATCAACCAACCTTTATCTGCTGTTACTATGTTTCCAACACTTGATTTGTATTGAGAGTTATACCCACCAGTTGCTCTAAACAAATATTCAAGATCATACATAGTTCCACGATCGTAAATTAAACCGCGTTCTGAAGAATTCACTGTATAAGGATATGGAGAAGTATTTCTAGTTAAGAATTCTCCAGTGCTATCTTTTATGTACATCATATCTTCAATGCGGTTAAGAATTAAAGAAAAAGTAACTGTACTTGCAAGTAACCCATTACCAATTGCGGTTGCTATATCTTGACCTGACTGTTCAAATTGAGGAGAAAAACTTTCTACAATACCCCAAGACATTCCAACAGATGTTGGGTTGTATAAGAATTTAAAACCATAAGGAGTTGTGTCAGTAGCAAGACCTGATGCTGCAGTTTTTTTAGTTAACACGCTGGCATCTGCTGCTAAACTTTGGCTCATTTGAATAGCGCCTTTTGCACCTTTAAACTTTCCATCTTTGTCTGGTTGCCATGCTGATTGAGCATGATCCCATGCTCCTGGATCGGTAATTAACATGTCATTTTTAGCAGACAGTACTTGAGGACCAAACTTCAAATAAGAAGAAGAGGTCATTGGAGCGTTATATGTGTAAGGTTTTGGGTCTCCAATAACTGATGGGGGATTACCTCCAGGAGGGTTTCCAGCACCAGAAGAACCAACTGCTGGAGCAGGTTTTCCTGCAGCGTTGGCTTTAACCGCAGCCGCTAGTGCTGCTTTATCTTGGTTTAAAGTGTTTTGAGCAGTAACTACGTCTTTATCTGCTGCCAACAAATCATTACCAGTCTGTTTAACTTCGGCAACAACTGCTTGCCATTTTGTGTACGCATCTTGAATTTGTTTTTGAACAGACGAACTAAGAGTTAAAATATCTACATGTCCTTTAGGGTGATTTACAGGCTCGTAAACATCGTACTCATACAACAGTGCTAAATAAAGATTGTATGTAGTTTGCAAATATTTATTTTGATTATAAAGTTTGTCTTTTAAAGTAGCAACTTTTTTTACAGCAGCATCATATGTTACTTTTTGAGTAATTTGCGCTTGATAATCTGCATTGATAATGTCTTGATTAGCAGCAAGTTGAGCAGATGATAGTGGGATCTTTTTATTTGTAGCCATTACCTAGTTCCCATCATAGAGATGCTGTTGTTTTCTTCAAGAATACTTTGTACTTTCTTTGCAAACTTTACTGCTTCATCTTGCGATGCTTGAGCGATGTTCACTGTGATTTGAACATTAGTAGACCCACCTTGTCCAGAAGACGGCATAGAGGCACCAAATCCAGATGTACCACCACCATAACCAGGAATATGTGTTCCCCATGGAGAGTGGTTTACAGCCCGCAATACTCCTGCAGTGTTATTCCCTGAAGAGAGAGCGCTTAAAATAGACTTGTAACGACCATTATTAATGGTTTCAATAGTGGCTTGCATTCCTTGATTAAAATCTGCGTAAGATTTTACGCCAACACTGTTGATGTCTACAGCACCTGATGCTGGTTGTGTTGTGTTAAGTGGGTTATAGTGAGCAGAGTTATGCCACTGCCCTCCTTCAAACGCCATCCAAGTTGTTACAGCAGCAAGGTTTTGTTTTGTAACAGGTTTTCCTAAGTTTGTTAGGAATTGTTTTGCCCAATCTTGTTGACTTCCTGTTCCAAGAATTGTTCCAGGAGCAGTTACTGTGCTTCCAGATACAGTCTGTTTTGTTCCACCTGTACCAGTCAAGAATGACGCTGGGTCTACTGGATTGTTATGTCCTTTGCGAACTTCAAAGTGTAAGTGTGGACCAGTAACATTTCCTGATTGACCAGATTTACCAATTTCTTGACCAGCAACAACTGTTTGACCTAGTTTTACTGACTTACTTTGTAAGTGACCATACAAAGTTTGATAGCCATTTCCATGGTCAATCTGTACATAGACACCAAAATCTGCTCCAGGAGAATCGTCAAAGACAACACCATCAGCCACAGCCTTTACAGATGTTCCTACAGGAACAGCGTAGTCATCACCTGTGTGATAGTTCTTTGCTCCATTCCACATGCCAGGATCTTTAGCACCATACATGGTTGTTGGTGCTGTTCCAGGAATAGGGGAACTTAAAGTTTGTTTATTGCTTTGTCCTGAGTTGGGGTGAAGAGCACTGGTGTTTGCAGGGGTTGCAGAGTATGCACCACCTTTTGCACCAAACGATGCGCCAAAACCTCCGTATGAACTTCCACCACTAAATAGTCCAGCAATACCGCCAATAATTCCACCAGCAACAATGCTAAGACCAAGAGTTTCTGGAGCAAATATTGAACCAATTCCCGCACCAGTTGCAGCACCAGCACCAGCAGCCGCCAAACCAGACGCAGCACGTGTTACACCGCTATTAACGTGCAGTGCTTTACCAAGTTGTTTTCCTGCAGCGCCAACCCCTAATCCAACTGCAGCAGGAGCAACTACCCTAGTTGCAGCACCTTTAATCAAAGAAAGAGCGCCACGTCCAGCACTTAGTAACTTAGTTCCTCCTTTACCAAGAGGCATACCAATTGCTTCAGCAGCAGCAAGGGCCGCCATACCTTCTGCAATGTTCTTTACTCCCATGGTAAACCCGCCAATAAGAGAGGTAAGAGCACCACCTAAACCAGTTTGTCCAAGACCTTGCATGTAGGCTTTTGCTTGAATAACCGATTGTCCAAATTGTGCCATCTCCTTATTTACTGCAGTAATAGTAGTTGCAGCAGCCTGGTATCCCTTGATCATAGAGTCTTGAGATGCTTGCATCAAATTAGTTTGAGATGTAATGATCTGTTGTCCTGCTGCATTTGGGTTTCCTGCACCAGACATTTTTGAAAGATCTGCGTTTTTGTTTTGAGCCAACGCTAAGAACTGAGCACGAAGAAGTTGTTGTTGATCAGCAGAGAATCCTAAAGCGCTAAGGTCTGCACCAGCAAGTCCGTACTGTAAGGATTGTTGAACTCCTTTGACGTTACCTTGACCACGTCCTTGAAAAATACGATTAAAGAGTTGTTTAGCAATATCAGATTCAGATAATGGATTTCCACTTTTATCAAACTGAGAAATACCATATTGGTAAAGGTTTGCACCCATTGCTCCAGTCTGGAAACCACCAATTGCTTGAGCGGCCGCTGCATTACCAAGATTAAATTGACGGTACGCTCCACCAACTTCACGCATAGTTTGTAGGTATGGGCTACTTCCTGGAGCATAACCATACTGTTGGGTAAGAATTGCAGCGGCTGCCGCATCTTCTCCTATCCCTGATACGCCTCTTCCAAAACCGTTTCCTAAAGCACCCAAAGTAGAAGTTTGAATTTGCTTATAGCCAAGACCAGTTGTGGAGTATTGAGATACTGCGTAATAGTTTGATGCACGAGAAATTGTTGCGCCTAAATCAGGACCAAGCGCATAACCTGCACCAACAACTCCTGCTCCCGCTTGGGCCACTCCACCAGCAATGCTGAACTTTGCCAAAGTAGGAGACATCCATGGCATGTTTACATTGCTTGCCTTTTGAGCCTGTGCAGCAGATTGTGGTTGAGAAGCAGGAACTCTACTTTCTGCAGAAGCACCACCAGCCTGTGTAAAGTTGGCACCGTCTGTACCTAGGGCAACTTTGCTACCCTTGGTTAGATTTCTTTGACCATTTTTTGTAATGGTTTTGCGCATAGAGTCTGCTGCTGTTTGAGCAGGAGCAGAAATATGCTTGATCGTGTCATTGATCTCGTTGAGAGTTTTGAGCGTGTCTTTTAGGGCGTCGTTAAGTGACTTGACGCTTGTCACCATACTAGCCATCTGGACTCCTTATCGCTCTTGCCTTGGCTAGTTCTAGCCAATTCTTTCTTTCTCTAGAGGACATCTCCTTGATCTCAGTCAATGTCCAACTACCGTATATCTCCGATATGGCCGCCCATTCAGCAAACAACTGAACATACGGCACTATGTTAGAACTGAAACAACGTACCCAAGTTAATGGATATCGTTACCTCACTTCCACAATCTGGGCATTCCATAGTCACATCATCAAATTGTGGACCAGGAACACGCTGATTGATCTCTTCAATAATCTTTTTGCGATCTACAACAGGTAGGTTCTGAACCTGGATCTTGCTGTAGACGGGTGAGTTGTTAATCTTCAAGACTGTCTTCTCAAGAAGAATTGTGTTCATCTCTGCAGGAGTTTTATCTGCATTATTGATCAATTCTTTTTGGGCGATTCCAGTTGGAAGTTGTACCTCAATATCTCCAGCCTTACCGCTGACTGTAAAAATTCTGTCTCCAATAGGATCTGTAAGAATCTTTGTCTTGATATCTTCGTTGATATCTACAGTTACATTCTTAAAGTCATTGCAACCACCACAGAAAATTGACATATCTGTAGTTGTTCCAAACGTTGCCTTAAGGATTCCTAGAAGAATTGCCTCACGGTCACCTGTAAGCATGTGATCAAGAATCTTGTCATCAGCCTTTAAGTCTCCAACTTTGACGGTTCCACGTTCTAAGATAGTTAGAAGGGCTTTTCCAACGTTAGAGGCCTTAGAAATTGCTTCCTCATCTCGACCAGTTAACTCTCGAACCTCTGCGGTCTGTAGCAACTCCCCAGCGGTTGTAATGTAACCGCCAGGAAGTTGTACAGTTGTATCCGAAGGAGGAACTATTGTTGGTTCTAGTTCTGTAGAGACCTCTTTAAGAGCGTCTTTCACTAAGTTGTTTGCCAAGTCTGGATTAGAGACTGCACTAATTGTTTGCGACATTATATTCCTTTGTTAGTTGTTACTGAGAAAGTGCAGCGCCTACGCCACCGTTACCAGTGTTCTTAGTTGCTGCTGATGTTCCTGGTCCTGTACCAAATGGGTCAGCAGACTCACTTACTTTATCTCCCCATGAGATATCAAAGCCTTCGTGAACAACAGACATCTGCTCTACGAGCAGCGCGTTGTCACCAGCGTTGAGATCTGAGTATGAGACAGATGTTGGCCATGCGTTGTAGACCATGAAGCGCATCGCAACAACGTCAGTTGCTGACTGTGTTGCAGGTGTGCCGCCAGTTGCATCTACTACTGCACCTGTTGGAACTGGGTGAGCCAATACCTTGATCTCGATATCGCAACGGAAGTTATCTCCCGCAGCGCGAGACGATCCTCCACCTTGAACTGTGGCGAAGAGGTTCTTCATCCAGTCCCAGTTGGTGCTTGTTCCAAGGATCACTCCACGCTGGAATGTGATTGGAGCAAAAGTTGTCTGACCAGGGATCTGGTGAACGGTGGTGTTGTAACCACCCTCACGGTAAGGAATTGAATCAGTTGTGATAGACATTCCTGAGATAGAGGTAAAACCAAATGATACTGGAGGCGTAGCAAGGTTAGTCATAGCCGTGTTAGTGTTTGCTGTTCCATTAACATTTGTAAGTGGTGTGAAGGTAACTAGGTACCTAAAGTTGCGTAACGGATCGGTCGCAAGCGATGATCGGTTATTATTAATTGTTGGCATCTATGATCTCCTTCTGGATTACGCCATGGTCATTTGACTGAGGTTGATTACTACGAACTCAGCAGGATATTCAAGGGCAACGCCAACTTGGATGTTGACTATACCGTTTTGAATAGATGATGCTGTGTTGTTTGTTGCGTTGCAGAGAACGTAATAAGACTGGGCTGGGGTTCCACCACGAAGTCCACCCTGATTACGGTAGTCATTAAGGAATGAACTAAATGTGCTTGTAATACGAGCCCATAGACGTTCATCGTTATTCTCAAAGACTGCAAACTGTGCGATGTTCTTTAAGTTCTGCTCAACGTAGATGAGTGAACGGCGCATGTTGACATACTTGTTTGCTGTTCCATCTTGAAGAAGTGTACGAGCACCCATGACAACAATTCCAGCACCTGGAAGTTGACGGATGGCGTTGACTGGAGCAACTGAACCAGTGCCTGCTGTAGGCAAGCCTAGATTTAGGTTATCAAGTTCTGTAGAGGTAAATGCTTTTTCTACGGAGATAACACCAGCAAGAGGGAAGTTCATACCTGCTGGAGCCTTGGCCACGCTGCGTGTAGCATCGGTGTTCAAGTACAAGCCAGCAACTGCTGCAGATGGACCGATCAAACGAATTGCTCCGCTACCACGACCAATTGGATCAGCAATGTAAGTATTTGGATAGTAGACAGCGGCATTGCTGCTTGCTGTCAAACCCTGTGCGTAAACGATTGCTTCATCTGCTGACTTTCCAGCAGGAGTTTCTGCAACAAAGAAGCCATTGTTTGACTGCGCCCATGAGATTGCATCGTTGATAACGCCAACTTGACCAGAGACAAGGATGTCGTTGATCTGTGGGATAAACATAACGAGAGCACGATTAAGGGATGAGAACTCATTCCACACTGATGCACTTGTTGCTGCATACGATGTGAAGTCTCCAGCAACAACTGCTGATCCATCTGCTCCACCTGTGAGTGGATAGACTGTAAGAACAGGTGTACCTGAAGCCAACGCGCTTACTGTGACTGAAGAGCCTGCAGTATTGTTAATGACAGTTCCAGCATAACTTGATGATGTTGGATCTGAGAATACGAGGTTTTCGTAGCGCTCTAGAAGTACATCGTTGGTGATGTTCATCGCAGTTCCTGCAACACCCTCTTTATAGACCTCAACTGTGTAGGTGCTTGCAACTGTTCCAGCCTTGACATTGATGCGGAGGTTGTTGCCATCTGCACCACGGTTCTTTGCTGTAAAGGTAGCAACTACTGCATTGCCTGATGTCTCTACTGAGACTGTAGCGGCTGCGGCATCACTGTGAAGGATGCGCTTGACGTAGAGTTCACGTCCACCGTTATTAAAGAATTGAGCGACGCCAAAGACTGCAGGGAATGCAGCGTTGTAGCCACCAAACTTTGATGTAAATTCTGTCCAAGATTGAACGCGAGTCACAATCTCAGGACCTTGTGCAAATGGCGCAGCAACTGCACCAGCAGCACTTGTGGCAACTCCCTGTGCGAGAGGTGCTGGAAGTAGTGTCTCTGTTAGGTAGACACCTGGACGACCGTAAGTCATTCTTTCTCCTGTCTTGTTGTGGGTGGGTTCCGTATTAGTTCGTTATTGTGATCGGATCAATAGGCGTAAAGTTAGGATCAGTTCCACCTCGGACTTGATCTTTATAGCCTGTCATATCGACTTCGAGTGCCTTATAGACTGCCGTGTATAGTTCTGGCGCGATCTCACTGGAGATTCGCACCGTAAATGCGTTTACGAATAAACGCTTACCTGCTTCTGTAATATCTCGCTTTGAGATATCCAGAACATCAAGACGACGAACTGTGTTGTCGTTAGGTTGTAGCACACCAAATCGCAGGGGTAGTCTGGTGTACATAAGTTGTGAGAGGATCTCGCGGTCATGGCGAGGCTCACGTGCATACGTTGTTACTTGATAGTCAATGTTGACTGGAATAGGTACATGGATATACCAGTCGTTGGTCTCTGGATCATAAACAGTTGTGTTGTCAGGTAACTTGCTTGGGTCTGGAAGATAGTCTGGTTTAACCAGTCCACGCATAGAACGGCTGAAGTCCTCAGAAACGTCCACCATATCAATGGTGATGTATGGGTAAGTCTGGTCTCTAATTTCTTGAGAAGGTTGTCCAAACCATACGCCCACATCGCGGGTGCTTGCACCTTGTGCGTTGGACTTCTGATCGGTTACCTTCATGCCCTTGAGGAGATTGCGAAGAGCCTCATCCTCTGAAAGAAGGAAAGTCATAATCCGCCCCCTAGATGGGCAAAAATGCGCTCAGTAAGAAACTCTTCAGATTCGCTAAGGCGATTTGAAAAACGGCGAATAGCATAAGTTGGTCGAGTTCCTGGAGTGCCGTACTCAAGATCTTGCGCCTCATCAAAATGGTCAGGATGGACGTGGGCAGTAAAGCCATCATTAGGGGTGTAGCGGACATGAAGTCCACGGACAATGTTATGAGGCCAGCCTGATGCTCGTGCTTCTGCACGAAGTTGGGCTGACATGTAGCGAGAGGTATCGCGGGCTGCGTGGTGTACTGAGATGTGGTGTGGGCTTGTCACTTCTTCTTTTTGCCCTTCGCAACTTTACCGCCGATATAACCTGCGAGTAGTGCTGCGAAGATTGGCTGTTTTTCTTTAGGACGAAAGCCGAACATACCGCGCATGAACTCTTCACGTTCATGCTGATTGTTCATTTCAGCAACTTGTTCGTACCATGGCTTATGTGCCATTACAACCCCTTTTCGCAACCTGCGGGAACAGTGGTCAGGAACCGCAGCGGTTACCTGATGTTGCAATGATAAAGAAAAAGCCCCACTTTCGTGGGGCTAAGTCTTACTTCTTTTCTTTCTTGATCTTCTTGGCTAGAGCCTTGTCCATCTTTTCATCCGCTGCACGAGATGGCTTCTTCTTATCCATCTTCTTGTCAGCCTTTTCAAAGGCCGCCTTTTGCTTTGGAGACATACCCTTCATTACCTTGGCATCTTGAGCAGCATCTGACATCTTTTTAGCCATTACATGCCCTTCTTACGATTGGTAATCATCTTAGGATTTTTAGGCGCTGACGCTTTCTTGCCCTTACGGAGAGCAGCAAAATCTGCAGCATCAATCTTCTTTGGATTACCGCCCATAGCAGCGATCTTCTTCTGCTTAGGAGATAGACCGTCAGCCATTACTTGGCCTTCTTAGAAGCACGAGCAGCCTTGCATGATGCACAGGTGCACTTACATCCTTTTGCTGGCTTGCCCTTGGCACAGCCACAACCACACTTGAGACACATCTACTTGCTCACTTTCTTTCTAGGTTTTGAGTTTGGAATCCTGCCAGAACGATCTGGAACACAGTTCGGTACTTTCTTACCATTCTTCATCTTCATACCAACTTGAGTGTAGCCATCCCAACAAGGGTCTGTCTTCTTACTTGCCATTTTTATTCCTCTTTGAGATAGCGGCTGCTTTGCTTTTGGCATCAGCCTTTGAGGATGCACCCCAAGCCTGAAGAGATAATAGCAAACGTGTTGGCTCACCATTAGGCTTGCGCTCTGGACCTGGCATTCCGCCCATGCGAGCCAGGAATGATGCACGACGAGGATTGTCACCTTTTTTTACAGGAGCCTTAATATCGTGACCCTGCGCTTTAAGAGATGCACGACCTTTGGCGTTTAATCCGCCTTTTTTATTTTGTCCTTCAGATCTTTGCCATGCTGGTGTTTTAGCCATGTTACTTCTTCTTTCCAGCCTGCGCCATCTTCTCCATTTTAGCCTTACCATATTTCTTCATGCCAGCAGCCGCTGCAACTGCAGCAGGATTCTTAGCACCAGACTTCTTTGCCTCTTCTTCAACTTTCTTGAAGCGGGCTCCTGAACCTAACTTTGCTTTAGCCATTTTTCTTATGCCAATCTTTAGTGGCTTTTACGCCTTGGTCGATGGTCTTGACTTTACCCTTTGTCTTCTTGGTTAGGTCAATTTTGTCATACTTGCCCTTGTTACCTGCATGGTCAACAATGACATCGCCCTTTTTGTTCTTCTTAATTGTATGGCCTTCGCCTTTAATCTTGATGGTCTTAGCCATTCTTTTTTGCCCCCATAGGTGCAGTCATCTTGGCATGTTTCTCTTTGAGTTTAGCCATCTCAGCCTCATGCTTTTTAGCAAGGGCTTCTACTTCTAGCCTATGTGATTCTGGCTTCTTATTTGCCATGGTTTTTAATCCACCTCCATTAGGATACGTAAGTGGTGCGGGTTGTAACTTAGATAACACCACTTACTTATTAACCTTCTTTGCTTCGCTAATTCCGATGGCCAAGGCTTGGCGGCGAGATGTCACTACTGGACCAGTCTTTGATCCAGAGTGCAAAGTTCCAGCCTTGTATTCGGCCATTACCTTTTCCACCTTCCCCTTTTTAGGGGCTGCCTTCTTAGCCATGGTTAACCTTTCTGGTTAATTACTCAGCGTCGTCTTCGTCGTCATCCTCGTCGTCTTCATCATCGAAGTCGTCGAAATCAATATCTTCGTCATCTTCATCATCGGCATCATCTGCGTCTGAATCATCTGCTACAGGAGCATCTGCGTTTGAATCATCTGCTACAGGAGCATCTGCTACAGGAGCATCTGCTACAGGAGCATCGGTTGCATCTGCTGCTGGTGCTGTTGTTGCGTCTGTCGCAGTTGCATCCGCTGCTGGAGCGGTTGTATCAACTGCAGGTGTTGTTGTCTCGTCTGACATGGCACGCCTTTCTAATTTGCGTAGTCTTGGAATTGTGGATAGTTCTGCAATTCCTCAGGGTTGATTTGATTGCAGTCAATCTGGACCACACTATACCGTTCGGCGTATCGTCCTAGAGGGTTAACTTGCATAGGGCGAAAGACAATTTGGTTAAATATCACGTGGTCTTTTACGTGGTTGGTTGGGTTAGCAATCATGTCTGGGAGCAGGCGATTGAGATCGGCCACGGCTACCACGATCTTAAATGTGTCCGTGGTGTAGAAGCCTCGCTCGTTAGGAGAAGAGTCGCCACGAACGTGTTGAGCCATAATGACAGGCATATCAAAGGGATCATTCCAACGAACGCCATGTCCTGGAGTCTGGCTTGAGACGTCGTAGATAGGGTCTACCCACGTGTCTAAGTTAGAGGCCAAGGCATTAGGGTCAAAGGTCCACCAGGATACGGTGGTTCCTACAGGGGTGCGTAGTTCATCTACAATTCCCTCATCGTTAGAGGCAATTTCAAATGGGATCTTGAATCTCCCTTCAATCCTAGATCCTCTGATTTTTTTCTCCTAACACTGTAGTTTCTATAGTATGACTTAAATCGCCCCTTAATGTATTCTATTGTCATGGCAAAAACTAAGGTCTGTATCCAATGCAAAAAAGACCAACCATTAAAAAATTACTCTCTTAATAATGCGCTAAAGAGTGGCTTTAGTTCGTTCTGTAAATCATGTGCTGCAATCAGGCGTAAAAATCAATACGAGAAAAATGGCGATAGAATTCGTGAGTTAAAAAAAGGTACAAGAGAACGAACTAAAGAAAAACGCAAAAAGTATCAACAACAGTACTACGCTAAAAATCAAGAGAAGTTGATTGCTAAGTCACGAGAATGGAGAGAGGCTCACCCAAACCATTCATCTGAGTATTCTAAAAGATATAATGAAACGCATGTACAAGAAAATAAAGAACGATACCGTAACTACCGCAAAAATAACCCAGAGAAAGTACGGCAGACTAAAGCAAATTACCGAAAGAATAACCCAGAAGCAGTACAGCGTCATCATATGACTCGTAGAGCACGTAAGGCTCAAAACGGTGTGTTTCAGGTTTCTGACAAAGAACTAACTAAATTGATGAATAGCCCTTGCGTAAACTGCGGGTCTAAAGATCGCATCACTATTGACCACATCATCCCTATCGCTAAAGGCGGCCGCCATTCAGTAGGGAACTTACAACCCTTATGTAAGTCTTGTAACTCTAGTAAACAGGATAAGACTATGACTCAGTGGAAAAAGCCTAAGTAGGTTTTACTTAGCGGCTTCTTCAGCGGCAATACGAGCATCTCTCATCGCTGTATTCTCATTAGAAATGCCAATGCTGTAAAGATAATCAAGCGTTGGCTCTGTGAATGTTATTCCGTTGTAAGAAGAGTAGCGATGAGGAACATTAGCCTCATCTAGCCAAACAAATGAGTCGTACCCATGCTCGTCACATACTGCTTGAGCATACGCATCATCTTTAGCAGAGACTACTCCACAGTTTTCTACACAACCATCTTTAATAAACGCATAATGTTTTTCCATGTGTTCTCCTTATGACCAATAACTAATAAAGCAATAGCCTGACCCACCAGCACCACCTGTAGCATTGTTGTTTCCACCACCTGCGCCGCCATTTCCAGAGTTAGATGCTGACGCTTGACCTAAAACGTTATTTGTGCTACCTCCAGCACCTCCTGCTCCAAACCCATAAAGGCCTGGTCCAGGAGTTGGTGTATTTGCACTGCCAGCGTTTGACCAAGCCATGTAACCAAAGTTAGGACCACCAGCGCCAGAACCTGATTGTCCTGGCCAAGAAGGAGTGGCCGCTCCTTCTCCTCCCCCTGAACCTCCTACAACAGCATTTGGGTTATTTCCTGAACTACTTGCATTTGAGATGTTTCCACCACCATATGCATTAGTTCCAGCACTTCCTGCTAACCCAAAGCCAATTGATGAACCACCGCCACCGCCACCGCCAACGATCAGTAATGAACCAAATGATGAATTTCCTCCATTGCCGCCAGCAGCGCCACTGCTAGGGGTACCGCCTGCACCAATAGTAATTGTGTATGGAGTTGAGGGGGAAACAGTAATAAGTTTTTTAACTACTTGGCCGCCGCCGCCACCTCCGCTGCCACCAGTAGAAGAAGATGAAGAGCCACCTCCCGCACCACCACCAGCAACAAGCAATACTTCTACTGTTGTTACGTTTGCGGGTGGGGTAAAGGTTCCTCCAGATGTAAATTCAGCAAACTTTTGAGTAAGTGATGATGCTAGTGATGAATAACTGATAGCCATTAGGAGACTCTCCATCCGTAGGTTGCGCCTACATATACTAGGTTGACTGCGGCATAGGCCTTATCAATTGTTAAAGTTGTATTTTGGCCGTTTATATTTGACGAGTTATTTGCAATTGTAATGTTATTAGTTGCTGCATTTCCTGTTGAGTCAAATACGTGGATTTCTTGACCAACTGTAGGAGATGCAGGTAAAGTCAATGTAAAGGCGCCCGAAGATGTTGTAACAAAATAGGCGTTCTGTGTAGCCATCGTTGTACCGTTGGCTGCAATGATGTTAGGCGCAAATACTCCTGAGGTACCAGATGTACCGTTAGATCCTGCAGTTCCTTGTGGTCCTGTTGTACCCTGGAGACCCTGAGTTCCTTGGGCGCCCAAAGTTCCTTGGGTACCCTGAACACCAGCACCTGCATAGGTGTCCCACCCAGTGCCGTTCCATCTCTTTACTGACATGTTGTTATTCTCTCAGTTCTCTGAAGGTTTGGGGCGCTTTACTCTGCCGAAGGTACTACGAACTCATCTTTTACTGGGTCATACGTCATACCAGCACCAGCAAATCTTCCACGGAATTTTCCATTGTAAGAGGTCTGTAGCCAACGACCTTCAAAGCCTGATTCAGCGAGGACTGCCTGACCTAGAGGTTCAGATTCGGGGAAGTCAATTCCCTTGTCATGATCTTTGTGATATTCCTCTTGATAATCCCAATGATCTTTACCGATGCACGAACCAATCGCGCAGTTTGAGATGACTGTGACTTGTTCAACGATATTGTCTGAGTTTATTTTTGCAAAGTATGCCATTGAATTATCCAATCACTATTACGACATAGCCTGAGCCACCATTAGCCGGACCAGCCTGAGAGCCACCACCACCGCCTCCGGTGTTGGCAGTTCCTGCCACTGCCGATCCGCTGGTGGTTCCGCCATTTCCACCCCCGCCAGTTCCGCCAGTGCCAGCATAATAAGCACCACCTGCACCGTTTCCGCCACCACCGCCAGCGTAATAAACTGAAGAACCTGTGATGGAGTTTGCTAAACCAACGCCTCCATTTGGATATGAACCAGAACCTGTTGCGGCAGTTCCTGCTGCACCAGCACCTCCTCCACCACCAGATTGAGTGTTTAAAGCATAACCTGCCCCGCCAGCATTTCCTTGGCTTGGGACGGTTGAAGCGCCTCCTGAATAACTTGTATTTGGAGTTGAGTTTTGCGATCCGCCTCCGCCACTTGCTCCTAATCCACCATAAGCATTAGTACCGACAACATAACTAGTGTACTGAGTGCCACTTCCAGCACCACCCCCGGCGGAAGTTATATTTCCTAGAGTAGTTCCATATCCCTGGACTCCTTGACCAGCACCTTGCCCATTTGGAGCCGCAAGACCGCCCGCGCCAATAGTAACTGTAAGAGTACCCGATGGAAGAAGTTGAGATGTGTTGTAGATATACCCACCGGCTCCTCCACCTCCACCTCCACCACCGCCACCACCACCGCCGACAACAAGAACTTCACAAGAACCCGCAGTTCCAATAGTGATGGAACCTGAGCCTGTGTATTTGATGATTGTCTTACCGGAGCGTGAAGATGTGTCAATCGTTGGTGAACCAGTTGTTGCAGTATAGGTAGCCTTACCTATTCCACCAGCAGATACGGGCGCAAAAAATGGCATTAGTTACTCCTATGCATACTTAACAGGGCCAGCAGCAAGGACAGTCCATGCAGCAGAGCCAGTCTTGAGGACGGTGAACTGGTAGATATCAACGGCTGATGCGTTACCAGCGGATGGTGCAGTTCCACCTGACCACTTAACAGTGACACCAGAGGTTGTTCCATCTACCTGATATGCATTTGCATAATAGGCCGTTGTATTTGTAATCAAAAGTGAGAAAGTAATTGCCTGACCTGTGCTCATGATTGAGTTCAAAGTAACACCAGAGGCCGCTGTCATATTGAGCGTACCGTTAGCAGTTGAGGTTGTAGTCAAATAATGAACGCCACCATTTGTCTGTAGGTAGGCTGTGTATCCAGCAAATGCTGTTGCGTTGATATACCAAGATTCAACGGGCCAGTTAAATACGGCGCCATTAAGAGCAGGTGTTGTCAGAGTCTTATTGGTAAGAGTGTCTGTAGTGGCTTTTCCAACCAAGGTATCTGTAGCCGCTGGAAGAGTAAGTGTTCCAGAAGCGGTAGCAGCAGCCTGAATTGTAGTGCTACCAGAAGAGGTACCATTTATTACTGCGCTTGTACCAATAGTAGGAGAAGTTAATGTAAGACCAGCAACTGTTGTTACAGTAGATCCCAAGGCAAGGGGAGTAGAGCCAAGGGTGTGTGTACCCGTGGCGTTAGTTCTGGCTCTTGTCATTTATTCTTCTTCCTTTACTTAGCGGCTTCTTCAGCGGCAATACGAGCATCGTACATTTCTTGGTTTTCATTAGAAACGCCGATGCTGTAAAGATAGTCAAGTGTTGGCTCTGTAAATGTAGTTCCATCATATGATGAATGCTTGTGTGGAACATCAGCCTCATCTAACCAAACAAAAGAGTCGTAACCCTGTTCAGTGCAAATCGTCTGAGCAAGTACGTCATCTTTTGCAGCAAATACTGCAATGTTTTCTACATGCCCATCTTTAATAAATGCGTAATGTTTTTCAGCCATGATTAACTCCAATACGTAACTCGTGCATAACCTGAACCGCCTGTGCCACCAGCGTTGTTAGTGGTAACCGCTCCTGCTCCGCCACCACCACCGCCACCGCCAGTATTAGAGGTTCCAGCGTTTCCTGCTACTGCCACTCCCCCACTGCCTCCGCCCGATGAACCAGCGGCTGCTCCATTTCCACCAGAACCACCGCCACCGCCGCCGCCTCCAAACCCATCTATGCCAACGCCACCCGCATAAAATATGCTATTTGAACTGCCGTTATCCGTACCAACTGTACCCGCTCCTCCCTGAGTGCCCTTTCCTGGGGACCCAGGAACAAAAATCCCAGGATTTGCAAGAGTAATAGCCTGATTACTGCCGCCACCAGAACCTCCCCAACACGAACCAGACGAACCAAAACCACTACCGCCGCCACATCCTCCAGAAAGACCGTTTCCGAAGCGACCAGCACCACCGCCGCCGCCACCAGAAGCGGTTGCTAATGAGCCAAATGTTGTATCTCCACCGTTAGAACCAGTAGTAGTTGCGGCAGCATTTCCACCAGCACCACCGCCACCAATAGTTACAGTATATGCCTGACCAGCAGTAACCGTTAAAGTTTTGCGAACTACTCCGCCACCGCCACCGCCTCCGCCAGCATTTAGAGCATAAGTGGAATAGGAATTACCGCCACCGCCGCCACCACCAACAAGAAATACCTCAACAGTGGTGCAGTTAGATGGGACGGTAAAAGTACCAGTAGATAAAAACTCTTGAACTTTTTGGGTTACAGCCCCAAGTGAAGATAATGTGACTGTCATTTAAGCGACCTTCCATCCATAAGTAGTACCAGTAAAGATTAAAGTGGCCGAACCATAAGCAACGTTGATAACGAAGTTCTGGTTAGAGCCGTGAATATAGTTGTATCCAGTAGAACCCGATGGGGCAACTGTGATGTTATTTGTAGCCGCTCCACCTGATGCATCAAAGATACGAATTTCATCGCCCTGAGATGGTGTTGACGGGAGCGTCAATGTAAGAGCAGAAGATGTTGTAACAAAATACTGGTAACGAGTAGCAAGGTTTGTGTTGGATGAGATCGCTGATGTTGTCCATCCAGGACCTGTTGGACCCTGTGTTCCTTGTGTTCCTGCGCCAGTAGTTCCTTGCACGCCCTGGACGCCCTGCACGCCTTGTACGCCCTGTACACCCTGCACGCCTTGTACACCCTGTACACCCTGCAAGCCTGTTGAGCCTGTAGTCATACCAAAGACATCGACTACGTCATTAGCGGCTAATGCAGTAAGACCTGTGATGGATGTTCCGTTGGTTGCTGTGTAGTCAGTTCCACGGATTAACTTGGCGCCATTTAAGAAGACCATCTCATAGCCCGCTGTGTATGGGGCAGTTACTGATGTCTCACCACCAGTAGCAGTGAAAGTAGTCAACTGAGCAGTTGCCATACTTCCTGCTGTGTTATCGATCCATAGGTCACCAGTCGTTGGATATGACGGTGTGGTATTACCTACGAAGACACGGGTACCAACAGCACCGTCAGTGACGATGTGTGTACCGACTGGGTTATTTTGGGCCATCTTACTGGATCTGACTTCCGAATGCTGTTGCTGTAATGGCGTTGTTTGTTCCGCCCTGGACATAGAGCGTATCAGCGGCGCTGCTATATGTCATGGTGATACCAAGAGTAAATGTCTGCGTTGTGTATGCAGGAACTGTGTACTGGTAAAGGAGCGCGGTTGCTACTGTGTTTGTTGTTGATGCCTTGTTGCAGTACACGCTTACTGTTGCCGCGGTGTTGGTGGTGTTGCAAAGGACAATGCTTGATACGACAGCCGATGTTGAAGTAGGAACTCCGTAAAGCAGAGTCGCTGATGTTCCTGCCTGTGCTTGTCCGAGGATGGAATAAGTAGTAGCCATGGGACTCCTTTAGAGGTATTGGCTATAGGTTAAATGGTACAGACCTGATTTGTGGGCTAAAGTGTCCCCATGAATTTGGTGCAAAAGTCGGTTTCTCAGGGCGGCAAATTAGCCCCTATCATCATCCCTAACTCCCTCAGCAATGGTCTGGGGCTTATGAATCCCTCAGTCTACATAGACGATGATGGGGATATTCTAGTTAACCTTCGTCAGGTTAATTACACTCTGTATATCTCTGAAAATGAAAAGCGCTTTTTTAGTCCTTGGGGGCCGTTGACGTATCTTCATCCAGAGAAAGATCAACGTCTTGTTACCAATAATTTCCTCTGCCGTTTAGATAAAGACTACAACGTTATTAACTACACCAAGGTAGAGATGCTGGAGTTGCATACTCCTATCTGGGAGTTTGTTGGGCTAGAAGATGCTCGCGTTGTCCAATGGGATGGCGATTACTACATGGTCGGTGTTCGTCGTGATACCACGACCAATGGACAAGGTCGCATGGAGTACTCCAAGATTGAGATCGACAAAGATAACTGGACAGTCAAAGAAGTCCAACGAGTCCGAGTCCCTGCTCCATTACATGAGGCAACTTCTTACTGCGAAAAGAACTGGATGCCTGTTCTAGATAATCCCTACCATTTTGTAAAATGGGCAATGCCTACTGAGGTTGTTTGGGCTAACCCTAATGAGCCTGAGTGTAAGCAGGTTGTAGTAAACGACAATGTTCCTCGACCACCTATTGACCAGCGTGGAGGATCTCACGTCATCTCATGGGGCGACTATTACATCTGCATTACTCACGAAGTCAAACTCTGGAGAAACTACCTCAATCAAAAAGATTCAACATATCGTCACAGAGTAATTGTGTGGGATAAAGAGTTTAACTTTGTTGGTCTTAGTAATGAGTTTGCCTTTATGGATACTCCTATTGAGTTCTGTGTTGGGGCCGCTGTTATCAACGACAACTTGCTGCTAAGTTTTGGTGTTCAAGATAATTCGGCTTTTGTACTAGAGGTTCCGCACTCTGTTGTAGACGAGATGATTGAAGAGGCAAAGACATATGGCAATTAAAGAACTAGCAATAGATGTAGCACTTGATTCGTACAACCCAGAGAAGAACTTTTCCCTTGCTAACGCATACTACGATGCAGGGCAGTATGCATCTGCTGCTGGCTTCTACCTGCGAGCGGCAGATCGTGGGTTTAAGACTCACCCAATTATTGCTTACTCATCTCTCTTGAGAATGTCTCTCTGCTTTAGCAAGCAAGGAGATAGAAATGCAACTGTCTACCAAAATATTCTTCAGGCTATGACATTAATTCCTGGAAGACCAGAGGCATACTTCTTACTCTCTAGGATCCATGAGCGCAACAAAGAATGGCAGAAAGCCTACACATTTGCAGAACTTGGCCTTGTCTACACTATGGCCAACTACAACCAGTCACTTCCTGTGTATGTGGAGTACAACGGACCATATGTACTGATGTTTGAGAAGGCTGTTGCAGGATGGTGGTTAGGCCGTAAAGACGAGAGCAAAGAACTGTTTAACCATCTTCTAGATAACGTTGAGATGTCACAAGAATACGTCAGCGGATGTATCAATAACTTAAGGTTGTTCTAATGTTTCCTAATTGGTTTCAATACATATCACCTTTCTTTGATCGCAAATGTCCTACTGTTCCTTTGAGGGCGCTACAGATTGGCACTTATACAGGAGATGCCACTGAGTGGCTATTGATCAATCGAGATGTCATTACACTTGATGATGTCGATACATGGGCTGGCAGTGAAGAAGACCAGCACGAGTCTTTAGACTTTTCCTCTGTTGAGCAATACTACGATTCTCGATTTGTAAATACCTCTAAAGTTATTAAACATAAGATGACCAGTGATGAGTTCTTCAATCAAAATACAAAGACGTTTAATTTTATCTACATTGATGGTAGCCATACCGCTTTACAAACTGCTCTTGATGGGTTAAATGCGTTTAAGGTTTTAGAGCCAGGTGGAGTTATGGCGTTTGATGATTATCAGTGGGCAGAGGGCGGAAAGCCTTTTCTAGAACCAAAAAGAGGCATAGATGCATTCCTTAGCATCTGTGAAGGGGAGATGAACATCTTAGAACTTGGCTATCAGGTGTGGATAACAAAATGCTAAAAAAAGCCTGCTTTGAGGTGTTCCATACAGATACTGGAAACCCTTTCCGTAATAAATCATACGAGTGGATTCTTAAACAGATGGCATTTTTGCCACGACTTGGATCCCCAACAATGTATTTAAACACTGCTGACAAAGTAGAAAACTTCATCAATCTTCATCCACAGTTTAAAGTTAATACTGTAGAAGACTATTGCAAACCAGGAGAAACATTTCCTTCCAGTGCTGGAGTGGTGGGGGTATGGGCAAGCAACTACACCGCCTACAAGCGGTTCTTAGCCTCTGACTACGATACCCTCATTCTTTTTGAGGATGACATTCTTGTAAGTAAGAACTTTAAATCCGTCATTGAAACGTATATGCGTCAACTTCCTGTTGATTGGGACTTCTTCTCGTTCTTTGTTCCTGATGATTCTCTCTTTGCCTACAATGAAGATACTCACACTATTGGGGCAGAAAATGTCTGTATCTCATATCAGCAGTGGTCATGCGCTGGCTATATGGTGAGCCGAGAAGGTGCACGCAAGGCTGTGGAGGATGTAGAATCACGAGGCATCAATTGCCCAGTTGATTGGTACATCTTTAACTTCAGAATGAAGAAAGAAGAGAACCAAAAAACTTTCTACACATACACGTTAAAGCCAGGTCACTATCGTCCTGTGCAGTTTTTACAAGGGGCAGCACAATACACGCAGATTCACAACGGAAGTACTGAGTTACTAAACTAGTTACATTCCGCCAAAAAGCAACGCTGTAACTGTTGGATCTGCAGATAGTTGTCCTTGGATACCTTGCACACCCTGTGTTCCTTGGGTGCCTTGAACACCTTGAACTCCTTGCACACCTTGCGTACCCTGTGTTCCTTGTACGCCTTGCACGCCTTGAATAGATAGGCTCTGTACGCCTTGAGTACCTTGCACACCTTGAGTTCCTTGAGAACCTTGTGCGCCAGTTGTACCTTGGATAGATAGACTCTGTACACCCTGTGTTCCTTGTGTGCCCTGGGTACCTTGTGTACCTTGAGCACCAAGGGTACCTTGTGCACCAGTAGTACCCTGGATACCGATCGCACCATCAAGGTTAACTGTCCACGATGTGTATGTGCCAGAACCTAGGCTACGGGTGACTGTAATAGTCAATGATCCAGTGCCAGAGTTATATGCTGTTACATCTCCATAAATAATGTTAGAGATAGTATTGGCGATAATGACTGACTGACCTACTGAATACGAAAGGTTAGCGGCAACTGTAAGAGTCTGAGAACCAGACGCTGGAAGAGTAAGCGAAGTTGTAGAAGATGTTTGGTACTTATCTCCTGCTGTTCCTTGTGAACCAAATGTTCCTTGAAGACCTTGTGTTCCTTGTGTTCCTTGGGCGCCTTGCGCACCAGTAGTGCCTTGAACTCCCTGCACACCTTGTGTGCCTTGTAAACCTTGAGTTCCTTGGATAGAAGGACTTTGCACACCCTGAATACCTTGAACGCCCTGCACACCCTGTGTTCCCTGCACACCTTGTACGCCTTGAGTACCTTGAATAGATGGACTTTGTACACCTTGGATACCTTGAACACCCTGTACGCCTTGTACGCCCTGAGTTCCTTGCAATCCCTGCACACCTTGAGAGCCAGTAGTTCCTTGAGAACCTTGAACGCCCTGTGTTCCTTGAGAACCCAAAGTACCTTGAACACCCTGCGTACCTTGAACACCCTGCGTACCTTGAGCACCTGTTGCTCCTTGACTACCAAGGGTTCCTTGAACTCCTTGTAGTCCTTGAACTCCCTGAACGCCTTGTACACCCTGTACTCCTTGGGTACCTTGAACTCCCTGAGTACCCTGTAGACCTTGTGTACCTTGGATGGCGTAAGCAACTTGTGTAGCAGTAAGAATGATTCCTGGTGTTACTGGAGTTGTTGGGGTTGTTCCTGCAGAAAGTGTTTCAATAGAAACTGAGGTGCTCTCTGCTTGCCACATAAAAGTAACTACGTCGTTAGCATTAAATGTATAGACGTAGTTAACAGTCTCAATCATTTGACCTGAAACGGAACCGTGTGATTGCGGAACAGTCATTTGGCTATTGGAGTATGGGGCATCTACGCCGTTAATACGAAGCCATAGGTTAACGTTGTAAATCTGAGAAGCAGTGTTAACTAATTGTACTGAGATAGTTATGCTATAAGTTCCTTGATGCAGGAACTTAATAGAATTTCCACCAAGTGTTTCAACACCGTTATTTTCATAGGTGTTGTTAATACTGATTGGGTACGCAGTTGTTGAGTTTGCTACTGTTTGGTTAGTAGTGTCGTAGAAAGAACCATAGTATGCGATTGTTCCACCAGCACCAGTTGCACCAGTAGCACCTTGTACACCTACACCACTAGCCTGTGTCCACAAGATAGCGTCTGTACCAATACGGATAGAACCATCTGGGTTAGAGCCGTTGGCATACATAAGCCATGCGGTTCCACCGTAAGTTGTTCCGTCAGTAACAAAAACGTAATCGCCCTCTTCTACCTGACCAGCAACGTGGTTATCTGAATCTGTAGCACGAGTAAGTTTCCATTTAGCAGATGCGCCACCAGTTTGAGTTACTGTGTAAATACCGTTTTGAGTGTGAGTTGCTTGACCAGCAATAAGGACGCGATCACCAACTGCTAAAAGAGGAGTTGTGTAACCATCAATAGAGAGTGTTCCGTTAGTTGTTGCAATAATGTAGGCACCAATACCTGTGCCGTTGTCTGCATCTGCAGAGCCATCGTAGTATGTAGCGCCATTACCAAGTGGAGTAGTTTGAATTGCTTCTACAGATTGGTGAGCATTTTGTGAAGAAACAGGTCCTACAGGTCCTTGAATACCCTGTGTTCCCTGTACTCCTTGGGTACCTTGAACTCCTTGTGTTCCTTGAACCCCCTGTGTACCCTGTGTACCTTGAAGTCCTTGTGCTCCTTGAGTACCGAGTGTTCCCTGTGAACCAGTAGTTCCTTGCGTACCCTGTAAACCTTGTACTCCTTGAATGCCTTGGACACCCTGAGTTCCTTGCGCTCCCTGAGCGCCAAGTGTTCCCTGTACTCCTTGCGTTCCCTGGGTACCTTGAACACCTTGGGAGCCATTGTATCCTTGAGTACCAAATACACCTTGAGTACCTTGCACACCCTGTGTACCTTGAATGGCTTTACCTTGAGTTCCTTGAGTACCTTGAACGGTAGGTACAGATACATCAATGGTTTTGCCTGTAGAGTGATAAGTAAATGAGATGTTGTTCTGTGTTCCGCTTGTTATCGCGTTATACACATGTTCAGGAGTTGAATACAGGTTCTGAACACCCTCTGGAAGATCGTCAGTGGACCCTAAAGCCGCCCCTGAAATAGCGGTAGAAACTTCTTGTAAAGATACTCCAGAGTCATTCCACTGAGAACCATCGTATACACGAATTTTACTAGAGACTGTATTGTAGTAAGTGTCTCCAGCAGAATGGCCCGTAGGGTCGCTAGTTAGGTGCAAAAGACCTAGCGGTACGACGTAACTACGGGCCATCTGTAAAACTCCTCACTTAGTACTGAAATATTGCCTTACGTAAAGTGAGTATTATGCCTTTACTACTACTCGGTAAGACTTCGATGTAACTGGAGCAACTGCAAATCCTACAGTCACTGATGTGGTAGTTACATAAGCAACGTCTGTAACAACTTCCATCTTGGTTGCTGTATCCCAGACTGTGACCATGATGTCTTCAGTTCCAAGGTTGTGAGTGATTGGGAACTGTGTAGTTCCAGATGCTCCACCATCGGTTGAATCTCCAGTAATGGTTGTTGCATAGGTTCCAAGTTGACCAGAGAGACCCTGTACACCTTGTACGCCTTGCGTTCCTTGGGTTCCTTGAGTTCCTTGGGTACCTTGAGAACCAGTGGTTCCCTGTACGCCAGTAGCACCGTCAAGGTTTACTGACCATGAGGTAAAGGTTCCTGAACCAACAATGTCCTTAACATCTACAACAAGAGTGTTAGTACCTGATGTGTAACTGACTACAGTTGCATGCATGTACGCTGCATCGCTATGTGCAATTACTACGTCTTGAGCAACTGAGTAAGAAAGGTCTGGATCATCTAGAACAAAACTTACGTTAGTTGCTACAGCAACTGCGTTAGAAGTTGAAGATGATGTACGGTAGCGGTCAGAGTGCCCCTGGGTACCCTGAGTACCGTCGGTACCCTGTGTTCCTTGAGTTCCATCTGTACCCTGCGTTCCCTGTGTACCATCGATACCTTGGGTTCCCTGAGTTCCATCTGTTCCCTGAGTTCCCTGAGTTCCGTCAGTTCCCTGAGTGCCTTGGACGCCTTGAGCGGCAAGTAGGTCCCAGTATCCCTCTACTCCACCAGGAGTGTAACCAGCAGAGGTGTAGACATTGCGGTACCAAAGTTGTCCGCCGTAAGTAACAACGTCACCTGTTGTGTAAATAACTCCTGGGTCATAAGCACCGAGGTAGTTCCAGAGAGCGGCAGTACCTTGAGTACCATCGGTACCTTGGGTTCCTTGGGTTCCGTCTGTACCTTGGGTACCTTGAGTACCATCTGTACCTTGGGTTCCCTGTTGTCCATCAAGACCCTGAGTTCCCTGAGTACCTTGGGTACCGTGGGTACCCTGAGCACCTTGAGTTCCGTCAGTACCTTGTGTTCCTTGTGTTCCCTGAGTTCCCTGAGCACCTTGTGTGCCATCGGTTCCCTGTGTGCCTTGGGCTCCATCAGTACCTTGTGTTCCCTGTGAACCTGTAGTTCCTTGAACACCAGTAGCACCATCAAGGTTAACAGTCCAGTATCCACCAGTACCTGCGCCAATGTAATCTTTGATATCAACGTTAAGTTCATATGTTACGTTGTTGTAAGAAACTACTGTAGCGTGGATAAGATTTGCAGTATCAGCAGCAATAACCACATCTTGACCAACTGAGTAAGAAAGGTCTGCATCAGCAAGTACGAATGTGTGGTTTGAATCAGAGCCTAGAGTGTAAGAAGTAGTAGAGGTTGTACGGTAGCGGTCAGAGTGGCCTTGTGTACCTTGTTGTCCGTCTGTTCCCTGAACGCCTTGTTGACCTTCAGTTCCCTGAACTCCCTGTTGACCTTCAGTACCTTGTGCTCCTTGAGTTCCATCAGTACCTTGAGTACCTTGTTGTCCTTCTGTACCCTGCACACCTTGCTGACCTTCGGTGCCTTGAACTCCCTGTGAACCACGAGTACCTTGAGTACCCTGCTGTCCCTCAGTTCCTTGTACGCCTTGTTGTCCTTCAGTACCTTGGACACCCTGTTGGCCTTCAGTTCCTTGAGCACCACGAGTTCCTTGTGTACCTTGTTGACCTTCGGTTCCCTGAACGCCTTGTGTGCCATCGGTACCTTGTGTGCCTTGAGTACCATCAGTTCCCTGTGTTCCTTGAGAGCCAGTTGTACCTTGTACACCTGTTGCTCCATCAAGGTTAATTGTCCATGAAGAGTAGTTTCCAGAACCAACAATGGTATGAATATTTATT
>Ga0208389_1000037_pt1 | contig 73663 bp, 63 predicted proteins | sample CryBogCBH12Aug09_FD_184625 | JGI IMG/M metagenome (GOLD analysis project Ga0208389, IMG submission 184625) | Freshwater microbial communities from Crystal Bog, Wisconsin, USA - CBH12Aug09 (SPAdes) (version 2) | ecosystem: Environmental > Aquatic > Freshwater > Lake | place: Crystal Bog... | reverse complement strand
GCGCACTTCCTGCACAGTCCGCAATACTCCAACACCTTTGGTGGGCGGAATCATTCTTGGTGGTGAGTAGATCCAGAATTGCTGGTGAGCACACTCGCCTGCTCTGGTGATATAAGAATTTCCAATTTTCGATAGCCCTTTGATCACTTGGCTTTTGGTATTTCTACTAATCCCCCACCATCACTGCGGATTTCTTTCGAAATCACCACTTCCTTGGTTCGCCGACCGAACCCTCTCCTTAGGCTCAGAGAAAAGAGTGTGCGAAGGGGTACCCGTGATGTCTCTCGTGGTCATTAGTTTCGTCGCCGGTCTCGTTGCCGGAGTTTCCCCGTGCGTTCTGCCACTCTTCCCTCTTATTTTCGTTGCCTGGACGGCGGCGGTTCCCGAGACAGCAGACGCCCTTCGCGCCCGTCGTCGTCGCGCACTCACCGTGGTCGCCGGCCTGGTCGTGAGCTTCGGCCTCTTCACCGCCGCGGGCTCAGTCATTGTCAGTGCGCTGCACTTGCCCCAAGCCTTGCTTCGGGATCTCGGCATCTTCTGTCTGATTGTGTTCGGCCTGGGGCTGGCAGTTCCGCGCTTTGGCGAACTCGTCACCGCTCCCTTCCAGCGATTCCATGGTCCGTCGCAGACACCACGATCGGCCTTTCTGCTGGGAGTGAGCCTGGGCCTGGTTTTCGTACCATGCGCTGGACCGGTCCTCGCCGCCATCACTATCCTCGGTGCCCGTCACCAGGTGTCGCTCTCGAGTCTCGCTCTGAGCTTTCTCTTCGCCGCCGGATCGGCTACGCCAATGCTGATCATCGCGTTGGCCGGCGATCGAATGGTCGAGCGCAATCGCCGTCTTTCACGACTGGCCCAGCGGTGGCGACCCGCCAGCGGCGTCATCCTCGTCGTCATGGCACTCGCTATTGCCTTTAATCTCACCGCGCCGTTGCAGCGCGCACTGCCCGGCTACACCCAGTCACTCCAGAACTGGATTGAGGGTAACCCCGCCACCACCAACGCCCTTCGCGCTCTACAGCATCAGAACACCACGGGCAATTTGGTCACCTGCGAAAACGAGGCCGCCAACGGCCTGACCTTTGGCCTCGCGCCGTGCGGCGCCGCTCCCAACTTCACCGGGATCACCGCGTGGCTCAACACGCCGGGCAATCGCCCACTGACGATGGCCCACGAACGAGGACACGTCGTCCTCATCGACTTCTGGACCTACTCGTGCATCAACTGCCAGCGCAGCCTGCCCCACGTCGAAGCCTGGTACCAGCGCTACCACCGTGACGGTCTCGACGTGATCGGCATCGAGGCCCCCGAGTTCACCTTTGAACACGTCGTGAGCAATATCGCCGCGGCCGCCAAAACGCTCGGCGTGCACTACCCGATCGCCATCGACGACAACTTGGCCACGTGGAACGCCTACGAAAACCAGTACTGGCCGGCCGAGTATTTGATTGATGCCACGGGTACTGTTCGCCACGTTGACTACGGCGAGGGTGCCTACGGTCACAGCGAATCACTTATCCGCCAGCTCCTGCTCAAGGCCCACCCCGGACTGACCCTGCCCCCGCCCACGTCGGTGCCCGACCTCACGCCGACGAACTCGCTGAGCCCCGAGACCTACCTCGGGACCGAACGGGCGCAGTATCTCAACAACGGGTCAATGACCACCGGAGTGACCCATACGTATCGCATGGGCTCACCCCAAACCGGCAGCTACGACCTCGGGGGCACCTGGACCCCACAAGCCCAGTACATCCACGCCGGCGCCAATGCCGCTCTGAGTCTCTTCTTCCAAGCCCAGCATGTTTATATCGTCCTCGGCGGCACCGGCACCGTGCGTACCTCGCTCGACGGGCGCCCCGGGGTGACGATTCACGTCCATGGGTACCCGACCCTCTACACCCTGGTCTCGCTGCCGAAGAACCAGCTGGGGTTGTTGACCCTGTCGGTGTCGCCTGGGGTCGACGCCTACGACTTCACCTTTGGCTGAGTCCGCACCAGAGGTGCGTTAGCGTTAAGCCGACTCGCCAAAGGGGCCCTATGACTGACCGTTCAACGCAATCCCACGCCGAGCGCGAGCGCGCGGCAGTCTTCCACTCGTGGTCGGCGCAGGCCACCATTGCGCCACTGATGATCCGTGACGCCAACGGTGTCTACGTCACCGACGAGGACGGCAAGACCTACATCGACTTCTCCTCGCAGTTGGTGAACACCAACATCGGCCACCAGCACCCCAAGGTCGTTGCGGCGATCAAGGAACAGGCCGACCTGCTCTGCACCATTGCGCCCCAGCACGGCAACATCGCTCGCATTGAGGCGGCCGAGAAGATCCTCGACCACTCCTTCGAGGGCGCGGCCAAGGTCTTCTTCACCAACGGCGGCACCGAGGCCGTCGAACACGCCGTGCGCATGGCCCGCCTGCACACCGGTCGCCCCAAGGTCCTCTCGCAGTACCGCAGCTACCACGGGGCCACTGCCACCTCCATTAACTTGACCGGCGACCCCCGCCGGTGGCCGAATGACAGCGCCAGTGCCGGTGTCGTTCACTTCTTCGGCCCCTTCCTCTACCGCTCGATGTTCCACGCCACGAGCGAGGAGCAGGAGTGCGAGCGAGCGCTGGCCAACCTCGAGACCACGATTCAGTTCGAGGGCCCCTCGACCATCGCCGCCATCATTCTCGAGACGGTGCCAGGCACGGCCGGCATCATGGTCCCACCGGCCGGCTTTCTCCAGGGCGTGCGCGCTCTCTGTGACCGCTACGGCATTGTCTACATCGCCGACGAAGTTATGGCCGGTTTCGGCCGCACCGGCAGCTGGTTCGCCTACCAGCAGCACGGCGTCACCCCCGACCTCGTGACCTTCGCCAAGGGCGTCAACTCGGGGTACATCCCCCTGGGTGGCGTCGTCATCAACCAGGCGATCGCCGACACCTTCGCCGACCGCGTCTACCCCGGTGGCCTCACCTACTCCGGGCACCCCCTGGCCTGCGCCAGTGCGGTGGCCTCAATGACGGCCATGGAGGACGAGGGCATCATCGAGAACGCTCGTCGCATCGGTGAGGAGATCCTCGGCCCCGGCCTGCGCGCACTCGCCGAGAAGCACCCGGTCATCGGTGACGTCCGTGGCGTGGGCGTGATGTGGGCCATTGAGTTGGTGAGCAATCGCGCCACCAAGGAGCCCCTCGCCCCCTACGGCGCATCCTCACCGGCGATGAACGAACTGGTGGCGGCCTGCAAGCGTGAGGGCCTGCTGCCGCTCACGAACTTCAACCGTCTCCACGTGGTGCCACCGTGCACCATCACCGCCGAGGAAGCGACCGAGGGCCTGGCCCGACTCGACCGCGCCCTCGCGAGCATTGCCTCGCACTACCAGGGCTAGTCATGACCCGCGGTCGCCTCACCCCCTCCAAAGTGCCCGCCATCACCCTGACCTTCTGGGTGCTCAAACTACTCACCACCGCCCTAGGTGAATCCACCTCGGACACGTTGGTCAATCACTTCGCCCCCATTCCGGTGGTGCTGGTGACGGGCGTGATCTTTGTGGTCGTGCTGGCGTGGCAGTTCACGCGCCCCCGCTACGACACCCTCGCCTATTGGGGTGCGGTCGTGTTGGTGGGCATCTTTGGCACCATGGTCGCCGACAGTATTCACGTCGCCCTGCACGTGCCCTACCTCGCCTCGAGCATCGCCTTCGCGGTCGCCCTCGGCGTTCTCTTCGCCACCTGGTATCGCGTGGAGGGCACCCTGTCGATTCACGACATCACCTCGTCGTCACGCGAGGCCTTCTACTGGGCGACCGTCTGCGCCACCTTCGCCCTGGGCACCGCCCTGGGCGACCTCACGGCCTTCACCTTCCACCTGGGCTTCCTCACCTCCACCGTGCTCTTTGGGGTGTTGTTCGCCCTGCCCGGCCTGGCCTTCGCCGCCCACCGCCTCGGAGCCATCAGTTCCTTCTGGGCCAGTTACGTCCTCACCCGGCCGCTCGGTGCGTCGGTGGCCGACTGGATCGGCAAGCCCCACTCAGCCGGCGGGATGGGATTTACCGCCTTCCACATGGCCCTGGTGCTCGCCGTCGTATTCCTCACCACGCTGCTCCTCACCTGGCGGCGAGAGCGCGCTCGGGGCAGCGTCGGCTGGCGCTAACCCTATGCTGGCGGCATGCCCGCAATTTCTGTAGAGAACCCGCTCGAACTCCCCAAGGTCAGCTCGGCCGAGGCCGGCCACCGCGTCCGTCGGGTGGTCTCCGTGACCACCGCGCCGCGCGCCCTTGAAGGCGAAGGATTCCCCGTCCGTCGCGCCTTCGCCGGCGTGGACATGGCCGCCATCGACCCTTTCATCCACATGGACCAGATGGGCGAAATTGACTACGGCCCCGGTGAGCCCAAGGGCACGCCGTGGCACCCGCACCGCGGGTTCGAAACCGTGACCTACATGATGGAGGGCACCTTCTTGCACCAAGACTCCATTGGTGGCGGTGGCGTGATTCAAGACGGCGCCACCCAGTGGATGACCGCTGGTGCGGGCATCTTGCACATCGAGCGTCCACCAGACGCCCTGATCGACTCCGGTGGTCTCTTCCACGGCATTCAGCTCTGGGTCAACCTGCCGGCCAAGATGAAGATGACCTCCCCGCGCTACCAGGACATTGGCTCGCGCGAAGTGGCCCTGTTGACCAATGACAATGGCGACGCCATTATTCGCGTCATCGCCGGTCAACTCGGCGACACCGCCGGCCCCGGCGTGACCCACACGCCAATCACCCTGCTCCACGTCACCCTGCTGCCCGGTGGGCAGTTGGTCCTGCCGTGGAACCCGGCCTACAACGCCCTCACCTACATCCTCGCCGGCAACGGCACGGTAGGGGCCGAGCGTCAGGCCATTGCCTCAGGTCAGCTCGCGGTTCACGTCGACGGTGACGTGCTGGTGCTCAGCGCCGACGAACGGCAGGACTCGCGCACGCAGGCCTTTGAGGTATTGGTGCTCGGCGGTGAGCCTATTCGTGAGCCCGTCGCCGCCTACGGTCCCTTCGTGATGAACACGCGAGCGGAACTGCAGCAGGCCTTCGAGGACTACCAGGCGGGCCGTCTCGGCCAGATTCCGGCCGACCACATCTAAGCGGCGCTTATTTGTATTTGGTGGCGGCGTAGAAGGCGCTAAACAGCGACCCTAGGCCGAGCACCAAGTACCACGGCGAGGTGGAGCCGGGCAGCACCTGCAGGTAGTTCAGGGCGATGACCAGGAGACCGAAGATCACCAGGTCGAGCAACATCCAGCCGTACCAGTGAGGGCTCTGCTCGTCGGCCGAGTGCACCGGCGGGGCCGTGACGCGTCCCTGTTCCTGAGGAGCGGTGTAGCGACCGGATCGCTTGTTGGACTTAGCGCTGGACATATCTAGGTATGTTACTCAACGAGCCTTAGCCCGTCACGCCCGTTGATCCCGTGGCACCGGTAGTGCCCACGGGGCAGACACTCAGCACGACGACGCTGTTGTAGGGCGTCATCGTATTCGCCGCCAGACTCTGCTGCGCGACCGCACCGGCCATCGCGGCGGTGCAGGCCGACGGCGATGCTTGGGTGATCTGCGGCGTCAATCCGGCTTTGGTCATCGTGCTCGAGGCAACCGTTTCGGACTCGTCGATGACGTCCGGCACCGAGACTTCGCAGTGGCCCGACGAGGTCACCAGGGTCACGGTGGTGCCAGAGGTCACGTTGGTATTCGCGGCGGGCGTCGTCTTCACCACGTTGCCAATCGCGACGGTGTTCGAGCAGGCTGAGGTCGTGGTGGCCGACACCTTAAGTCCGGCCTGCCCCAGTGCGGCCGCGGCCGCGGCCACGGTGTCGCCCGTCACCGAAGGCACGGCGAACTGCGCGGTCGGGGCCAGCACCGTGAGCGTTACGGTGGCGCCCTTGGTCACGGTGGCGCCCGCTACCGGTGACTGGTTAAGCACGGTGTTGGGCTGCGCGGGCGTCGTTGAGGACGTCGGTGTCTGGTTGAGCACCGTGGTCGTCGTGGTTCCCGTCGCACCGGTGGCGCCGGTCGCGCCAGTCTTGGCCGTCGAGATCCAGTTGATCGTGTAGCCGAGGCCGGAACTGTAGAGCTGGCTCTCGGCGACGGCCACCGAATCACCAATGACGTTGGGGACGATAACCGTGGAGCCGGCACCGAGCGAAATATCGAGGGTCACCGTCGAGTTGGCCGCCACCTTCGTGCCAACAGCGGGCGACATCCCCACGACGGTGCCGGTGGGCTGCGTGGAGGTGACCAACTTCGGAATTGGCACAAGTCCGTCCGCACGCAACGTGGCGTCGGCTACCGAGACGGTGTCGTTAATCAAATTCGGCAGGGTGACTTGGCTGCCCTTGTTGTAAATCACGTAGCCGGTAATACCGGCTGCGACAGCCACCACTACGAGGAGTGCCGCCACGAGGCCGCGACGACCACGACGACGCGACGAACCGTACTTCGCCTTGACGTCGGTGCGCGGACCGCTAAAGACCGGCACCGCCTGCGTACGCTCGCCGGGCGTGACGACGCCCACGGCCTGTGTCGCGTCGGCCCCAACAAAGGCGCCGCCACGAGTTGCCGCAACGGGCTGGCCGTCGACAAAGCGCAGAAGGTCTGAGCGCAAGTCGTCAGCGGTGGCGTAGCGACCGGCGGGATTCTTCGCCAGCGCCTTCATCACGATGGCGTCGAGGTCAGCGGGCACCGCAGGGTTCACCTGCGCGAGTGGCGCCACGGTCCCGTGAACGTGCTGACTCGAGACGGCCAGTGGGCTGTCCCCCACGAAGGGTGGGCGACCGGCCAGCATCTCGTAGAGCACGACGCCGAGTGAGTAGATGTCGCTGCGTCCGTCGACGGCACGACCCTCGGCCTGTTCGGGCGAGAAGTAGGTGGCGGTCCCCATGACCGATCCGGCTTCGGCGAGGTGGTCTTCGCTGGCGACGGCCTGCGCGATACCAAAGTCAGTCACCTTCACCAACGCCTCGGGCGTGATCAAAATGTTGCCAGGCTTCACGTCACGGTGCACCATGCCCTGGCGGTGGGCGTAGCCCAACGCGGAGGCGGTCTGGGCGGCCAACTGGGCACTGCGCAGTGCGGTCAAGGTGCGACCACCCTCGAGGACCTGGGCGAGCGACTGCCCGTCAACGAGTTCCATCACGATGAAGTAGGTGCCCGCGTCCTCGCCCCAGTCGAATACCGGCACGATGTTGGGGTGCGACAGGTTCGCCGCGGCCTGCGCCTCGCGGCGGAAGCGCTCGACGAACGAGGGGTCGGCGCTGAGTTCGGGGTAGAGAATTTTGAGGGCGACCGCGCGATTCAGGAGCTGGTCTTGCGCCCGGTAGACCAGGGCCATGCCGCCGCGAGCAATAAGGTGCGTGACTTCGTAGCGGTGCGAGTAAACGCGACGGTCGGCGACTGGCTCCATGATGTCTCTAGCCTACGTCCTGCGTTTGGCGATTCGATACGTTCATGGTCAACTCGGACACGTGGTGGACGTCCCCGTGGCCGGCTGGTGGTTCTCGATGGCGAGCGCCCCCTCGAGGAGACACTTCACGATCGGTCCGGCCGTCGTGGCGCCGAAGTTGTTGACCGACTGGAATGGCATCGACACGGCCACCGCGACCGTCGGGTTGCTCGCCGGGGCGAAGGCGATCATCCAGTCGTTGGTCATCTCGACACCGTGCAGCTGGGTCTGAGCGGTACCGGTCTTGGCGCCCACCTGGTCCTGGGCCAGGAAGATGCCGGCCGCGGTACCGTAGCGGGCCACGTTGACCATCATCGGCAGGATTTGTCCGGCTTCAGCGCTGGTCAGCGGGGTTTTCCAGACCGAGTCCTGGTACGTCGTCACCAAGCGACCGACGGGGTCGGTGATCGAGGCCATGAGGTGGGGCGTCATGATCACACCGCCGTTGGCGATGGCCGCAGCGACCAACGCCTGCTCCAGGGCGGTGGCGCGCACGTTCTCCTGACCAATGGCCGAGTAGGCCAGCGTCGGGAGGGCGGTGGCGAAACTGGCGGCCGAGGGGAAGTAGCTGGGGTTGACCTCGCCGTTGGGCAGGTCGATGGGTGGCACCGAGTTGTAGCCGAAGGCGTTGGCCATCGTCGCCAGGTCGGTCGCACCGAGGTCGAGACCCATCAGGGCGTAGCCGGGGTCACACGACGGCGGCAACATCTGGGCCGCGGTACCACCGCAGGGGCTGCCGCCATCGTTGAACAACAGCTTGTTAGTGTCCGGCAGCGTGGTGAATCGCTCGACCTTGTAGGACTTCAAGAGCAGGGCCGGCTTGTAGTAGGCCGCGGTTGACGCCGTGATGACCTTGAAGGTCGAGCCCGGGGCGAAGGTCTGCTGGGTGGCCATGAGACCAAGAGGCTCAAAGCCGTACTTGTCCGGCGTGATTGCCGCCTTCCATGCGGCCTCCGCCACGGTGCTGTTGCTCGAGGTCAATGGCGTGGGGTTGTAGTTCGGGTTGGAGAACATCCCGAGAATGGCCCCCGTCTTGGGGTTGAGGGTGACGGCCGCACCGACCTGACCGGCCATGGCGACTTCGGCGATGCGTTGCAGGGCGGGGTACAACGTCAGGTTGACCGTGTCGGCCGCCGACGTCGGAGCCAGCACCTGGGCCAGACTCTGCGGCGGCTGGGCGTGGGGTTCGAGATAGCTGTTGTACTCCGTTTCGAGGCCCCACGTGCCGTAGATGGGGCCGGCGAAGCCGACCACACCGGAGGTCAGGTTCCCCAGGGGATATTGGCGGGCGTAGGGGCTGGCGGCGTTCGTCGTCGGCACTGAGCGGGCCAAGATGGTGCCGTCAGCCGCGACGATCTCACCACGAGGGAAGTTGTTGGCCACCATCGAGGTACGAGGGTTGAGGGGTGACGCGTCGAGAGCGGGGGCGCGGAAGTACTGAATGTTGATCGACTGCAGCACCAGAATCACGAAGAGGACCAGTAGCCCCGTGGTGAAGAGATTCAGTCGCCGAGTCATCCGTGCGCCTTAATCGTTGTCGTGGTGCTCGTCGTCGTGGTCACCGAGGTCTGCGTGAGTTCCCACTGCTGGTGCAAGTAGGTCACGAAGGTCAACGCTGCGGCCACCGAGGGTTCCGAAATTGTGGCCGAAATCAACTGCTGGTCCGCGGGACGAAACGCCTTGAGTGAATAGGTCGTCTGGGCCACCAGTGTGGGGTGAAACCACAGCACCCCACTGGGCTGGCCGTTATAAATGGCGACCTGAGAACCGTCGGCCGCGATGTAGTAGTTGGCGTAGGCGTACCAGTGCATGATGCCGTAGAAGGCCGCGACCAGACCAAGCACAATCACCGCCACCAGACCACTGCGCCAGGTGAAACGACGACTGGCCCGACTCGTGGTCGTCACCGGCGTTGCGGCGGGCCGCGCTTCTGGCGGGGTGGGTGGCAGTGGCGTCATCACCGCTTCGATGGGCGTTGACGCCTCGGCGACATCCTCAAATTCCAGTACGACAACCGAGATGTTGTCGCGGCCGCCGGCGGCAATGGCCGCTCGCACGAGGGCCAGGGCCGCTGCGTTGAGATCGTCACCGTCGCTAGCCAGCTGGGCCAGTTCATCGGGTGAGAGTTCATTTGAGAGCCCATCACTGCAGAGGACCAGGCGGTCGCCGGGTTGCGCGTGAATCGTCATGACGTCGATCTCGAGAGGCTGGTCAACACCGATGGCGCGGGTCAGCTGGTGACGACGTGGGTGGGTCAGCGCCTCTTCCGGTGTCAGGCGTCCCATGCGCACCCACTCCTCGGCGACCGAGTGGTCACGCGTGAGTTGGCGCAGCGCCCCGTCACGAAGTTGGTAGATCCGCGAGTCGCCAACGTGAAAGAGGACCGGCACGCGGTGCCCACTGGCGTCATCCACAAGCGCCACGACAGCGGCCGTGGTGCCCATGCCGAATCGGGAGGGGTTCGCTTCCGCATCGGCCAACACGCCACGATTCGCGGCGTCGAGCGCGGCGACCACGCCGTCGATCGTGGGCGCGGCAAGGTAACCGTCGTAGATCGTCTCAACAGACATTGCCGAGGCGACTTCACCGGCCGCGTGGCCACCCATGCCGTCGGCCACGATGGCGATGGCGTCATCGGCCAAGACCGCATCCTGGTTCGCGTCACGAACCAGGCCGGTGTCGGTCGCGGTGGCGTAGCGCCAACGGGTCAACGAACGACCTCAAACAAGACGCCACCGGTTTGCACAATGTCGCCGCGGTCGAGTTGCGTGCGGCTCGTGACACGCTCCTGGTTGACGTAGGTGCCGTTGGTGGACCCCAAGTCCTCAATGAACAAGTCACCATCATCGGTTGTGAATCGGGCGTGTCGCGAGGACAAGAAGGTGTCCGGAATGCTCAACTCGCATTCGGCGCCACGGCCCACCACGACCGGGGCAACAACGTCCACTCGCTCGTCGGCTCGGTCCACGGGCTCAATGATGACGAGGGCGAGACCGGCGTGCGAACGGCGACGCGAGCGACGAGGCGCCTCCACGCTGGGCTGACGTGACTGGAGCTGCGCCACGCGCAAGACGCGGGCAAAGAACAGCACCGCAATCACCATGATGAGAAGTTGCAGTGGGCGAACCACTGCGGCGTAGTTCGTCACGGCAATCACGATCGTTACGCCATCTCTATTCGGAAGCGCAACGAGCCAATTTGAATGTCGTCACGGGGTGACAGAGACACCGCGTCCACCCGGAATCCGTTCACAAAGGTGCCGTTGGTTGAGCCCAGGTCTCGAATGGCCACGCCCTGCTCCGTTCGCCAGACTTCAGCGTGCTGACGGGAAACGTTGGCGTCATTGATGACGACCGCCACAGCGGGGCTGCGCCCAATGATCAGCGGGTCGGTGCCGATGGCAAAAGACCGGCCGTCGCTGGCCAGCAGACGGGGCTCGCTCGAGCCGCCTTCAAATGACGTCTTCACGAGGACGTCGCCGGGCTTGACGTCGTCGTCAACGAAAATCGCGACCTTGACGGGGCCCACGAAGGAGTAGCCCTCCGCCAGGGCGTGCTGACGAACGCTTTCTTCGAGTTCGGTGATGAGGGCTTTTTGGAAGCCGTCGAATCGCTCCGCGTCTTTGGGGCTTAGCCAGATTCGAATGAAATTAGGGGAAAGTGGGCCCTGGGTCGAGAGACGACGGGTGAGATCGATTTCGCGCAGAAGGCGAGCACCAATTTCAATGGGCTGCAGTGCCGACTTAAAGGGGCGCGACAGGGTCCGCTCGAAGAGCTTCTCCAGGCTGTTCTCCACTTTTTTCAAGACCATATCGCTCTCAATGGTACTGGCACTCTGAGCGACTCTTCCGCTCAAATGGCTCGCAACCCTGTCTCTGCGGTAGGATTGTCTCTCCACGGGCGAGTGGTGAAATGGCAGACACGCTAGCTTCAGGTGCTAGTTCTCGAAAGGGAGTGCGGGTTCAAGTCCCGCCTCGCCCACCATCTGGGGTCCAATTGGACCCTTCGGGGTCGACGAATCCACATCACAATGTCGAACCTCCCCTGCGAAGCCCAGGCTTCGATGAGATCTCGCGGAGCTCCAGGAGCTAGGGCCGCCGATACCCAGACATTCGTGTCAACAACAATTCTCAACCTGACGTGGACCGCCTGCGTCGGCGCACCGCAGTAGTTTCAGCAACCGCAGTGTCCGTCGCCTGTTCACTCGACAGTTCGTTGGGGCTGTTTTCTACTTTGTCGAACTCTCTGAGAATTCGTGGGGCGTAGTACTGCCATGCCGACTGTCGACTTACCCCCAGAGCACTCGCAATATCTTCCCAAGATCGCCCGGCTCCTCGCGCTTTCTTCACCATGTCGTAGCGAAGCGTCTCCAGTTCACGCTCGTTTGCTGTCAGCTGTCGTAATGCAGCAATCGGATCACCCGCCACAACGTTTTCAAGAAAGTAGTTCACTTTTGTCAGTTTATACTGACAAAAGTGATTTGCAGAAAATCCTGTAGCACCTCTAGCAAACGCAACCAAAACTGGCTTGGTACGCCATCGAGGGACACAGGTCGTATCCTGTGACTGTCGCCACCCCTTACGGAGAAAACCACATGCCATCACCCGACGTCGCCAAGCGCTTGCGCTCTCTCAACCTCACCGCCGGAAGTCTCCACCTGGTATCCGCGATTGCCATCGTGGCGTTGGCGAACAACTTCTCGCTGCCCGTCGTCGCCCGCTACGAAGCCGGCCAGCCTGGCATCGGTAAATTCCAGCTCGTCTCTTACGGCTCGGTGTCGACCGCTCTGCTGGTGGGGTTGTTCTTCGCCTTGTCGGCCATCGCCCACTTCACTGTGGCCGGACCTCGACAGGCCTCCTACCTCGCGAATCTGGACCAGCGTCGCAACCCCTACCGGTGGCTCGAATACGCACTGTCGTCATCGATCATGATTTTCGCCATTGCCCAGATCACTGGTGTGAGTGACGTTGCCGCCCTGATTGCCCTCGTCGGCCTCAACGCCTCGATGATCGGCTTCGGTTGGATGCAGGAGCGCTACGAAACCCCCGGCGGCTCCCTGCAACCCTTCTTTCTGGGGTGCGTTGCGGGGGCGCTGCCCTGGATTGCGCTAGCCCTCTACCTCTTCTCGCCCGGCGCCGCGCAGCACGCCCCCGGATTCGTCTACGGGATCTACTTCTCAATCTTCGTGCTCTTCAACTGCTTCGCCATTGTGCAGTGGCTGCAGTACAAGCAGATTGGTCGCTTCAAGGACTACCTGGTTGGTGAGCGCACCTACATTTACCTCAGCTTCGTTGCGAAGTCTCTGCTTGCCTGGCAGATCTTTGCGTCCGTGCTGGCGGCGCAGAGCGCCCCGCACTAAAGCTTCCGCGGTTTACGCAGTTGTCTCAGTGAGCGACCGCACCGCGGCCAGCAGACTGGCCTCGGGCGCGGCGGAGGTAATCGTCGCCATCACCGCAGCTTCGGCCTCAGCGAGTGACAGGCCGTGGTGGCGCATCAACCACGCCATAGCCACCGTTGGTGTGCGACTCTGCGCCTGGACGCAGTGAACAAAGACTCGTTGCCCTCGCTGTCGCAGATGGGCAATCGCATCAGCGGTGTCCGCCAATACGCGAGCGGCGTCGGCGTTGCCGGGCTGATCAAGCAACCACACCAGTTCGTGGTTGGTCGCACGCCGATCCTGTTCGCCAATGCGACAAAGCGAGAGGAAGGCATCGGCATTAGCGGTTGCTAACGCACCGAAGTCGCCGAAGACCACGTCGGGGTCGACGTCGAATGTGTAGGTCGCGCCGGCTGGAGCGAAGTGGCGATAGGCGTTCGCCATCGAACCCACCCCAGGCCACCCGGCTGGATCGACGCCGCGCGCGGCGAGGACAGCGAGCTCCATCAAATCAATGCCGTGGATACCATCAGGCCATCCGGCGAGGTCGTGTCGCCAGGCGAAGGGAATCGACGTGACGCCGTGGACGGCACCGAGGAGTGCCCCAGCAATGGCCGCAACTGTGTCGGTGTCATCGCCGATGGCAATGGCTCGCCGCAGTCCGGCCTCGAAAGGGTTCTTCTCGTGCTTGGTCTGCACAATCGCTGACCACGCGGCCTGAAGCGCAGTGACCACGTATCCGTTAGGCGAGAACGTCTGGGGATCTTGCGTTTCGGCTTCGTCAATCCACTGGGTCCACTTCGTCGCCTGTTCCGACGACAGCTGCGAGAGTCCGGCGCGCGGCCCCTCGAGCGACCCGAGGCGGATGGCGCGGTCAATGGCGATCGACCAGAGCACGCAGGCGTCTTGCGCGTCCTGGTGTGCGTGCGTCAGCGCCGAGATGGCACGCGCGGTCGCAGCGATGAGTGCATCGTTACCGAGGGCGCTCAGCGCTACCGGCCCGGTGCGCATCAGTGATCCGTTGCCCGCCGAGTGTGGCGCCGCCTGCTGCACGGCGGCGGACGTGGCCGCCAGTGCACTGGCCGAGGGGGCCTTCGACAGCACGCGGGCCGTGTGTGCGCCAACATCTTGAGGCGACGAGTGGAACCAGTCGAGAAATCCCTGCGCCACCGCGGTCTGGGCCTCGGGGGTGGCGAGCGTGCCGAGCGTGGCGGCGACTCGCAACACACTGACCGCCATTGCCGTGTCGTCAGTCCAGTGGCCCGCCGGTTTGCCCGTCAGCGTGCCGGGGCGCATGCGCACCTCACTCGGACGCGGGGGTGTGGCGAACTCGAAGCCGGCGCCAAGGGCGTCGCCAACGGCGCTGCCAAGGACGGCACCGATGGCTCGGTCGAGCTGGATGAAGGACAAGGGCTGTTCGGTCATTGATCTCGTTTCTCTCAGGGAACACGTCCATCATCGCAACTCTCTGTGACATTCGAGGGGGGCTGCGCTGCCGCCGGTACGCTGAAGGGTCTGTGGCGCGCACTTTTCGCCCGCGAAAGGACCCCCATGTCAGCTTCTCTCGAACGCGCGAATTACAAGGTCACCTTCAGTGTCCTCGTTGTGGGCGTCGCCGCCTACGCCCTCCTCCAGTCACTGGTCATCCCCGCCCTAACCACGATTCAGTTGCAGCTGCACACCACGCAGAACACCGTCACCTGGGTGGTCACGGCCTACCTGCTGACCGCTTCGATCTTCACGCCAATCCTTGGCCGCATCGGCGACATGGTGGGCAAGGAGCGCATGATGGTCGTCGCGCTCGTCGCGCTATCAGTCGGTTCCGTCGTTTCGGCGTTGGCCCACACCGTGACGGTGCTCATTATCGGCCGAGCAATCCAGGGCATCGGTGGTGGCGTCCTGCCTTTGGCCTTTGGCATCATCCGAGACGAGTTCCCGAAGGAAAAGTTGGCGGGCGCCATTGGCATCATGGCAGCGCTCACCGCCGTTGGTGGCGGTGCCGGCCTCGTGGTCGCTGGTCCCATCCTCAACTCGCTGGGCTTCCACTGGCTGTTCTGGCTCCCGTTAATCATGACCAGCATCGCCGCGGTGGCCACGCACTTCCTCGTGCCCGAATCCCCGGTGCGCGTCCCCGGTGGTATTTCCATTACCGCGGGCCTACTGCTCTCGGCCTGGCTCGTCACCCTCCTCCTCGGCGTGAGTGAGGGGCCGGTCTGGGGATGGCACTCGAGCAAAGTCATCGGCCTGCTCCTCGCGGCCGCTGTCTTCATCGTGTTGTGGGTCATCGTCGAGCTGCGCGTTGACTCGCCCGTTGTTGACATGAAGATGATGCGCATTCCCGCTGTGTGGACGAACAACCTCGTGTCCTTCCTCTTCGGTATGGGGATGTATTCGATCATGGCCTTCCTGCCGGAGTTCATTCAGACCAAGAAGGCGATCGCCGGCTACGGCTTGAGCGCCAGCACCGACGCCTCGGGTCTCTACCTCCTGCCACTGACGGTCTTCATGTTCATCGTCGGTCTCTACTCGGGCAAGCTGGCCGCCCGCTTCGGCTCGAAGTTCGCGGTCATCCTGGGCTCCAGCATCTCGACGCTCGGCTACGTCGTGTTGGCCTTCGCCCACCAACACCCCTACGACATCTACGGCGCGAGTGCCCTGCTCGGCATTGGCCTCGGCCTGGCCTTCTCGGCGATGTCCAACTTGATCGTGCAGGCGGTCACGCCGGCACAGACCGGTGTGGCCAGCGGGATGAACGCCAACATTCGTACCATCGGTGGTGCGGTGGGAGCCGGCATTGTTTCGTCCATCGTGACGTCACACCTCTTGTCGAGTGGCTACCCCTCGGAGTCCGGCTACACCCACGGCTTCTTGTTCATGGGCATCTGCAGCCTGGTGGCTGTCGTGGCGGCTCTGCTGATTCCGACCGCTCCCGTCGACACGGCACCGCACTCGCACCACGCCGAACTGGCCATCGTGCCCGGCGGCACGATTACCGAGGGCTAAGAACGTCCTCGAAACGGGATTTCCGTTTGCTTTCTTAATCGTTCCTAAGAGGATCGACAGAACATTAATGCTCTTAGAAACCTCATGAACTCTTCTGATGTTGGGTGGGCAAAGTGGATACATCACCCCCCAACAAAGGAGATTCCAATGGCACTAGTTACCGTATTTTTGTTCCCGGCCTTCGGCTTCGCGGCTGCCGCACTCGGCGTTCGCAACTTCATGGCTTTCGAACGTCGCCACCACGCCGTCGAGGCCTAAAACGAGTCGGGCCGCTGTCACGGCCCCCTCTTCCCTGAACCCCCCTGGCAACCCCCGGTCTTCGGACTGGGGGTTGTTTCGTTTACCAGCGATGTGGATCGAGGAAGGTCCGCACGTCGGCGGTCTGGTCCGCTTCGAAGATCGCCGACTCTCGTGCGACTTCGAGGAGCTCGTCGACAAAGAGTTCATGCGCGCCAAGGCGCGGATCTTCGTCGGTGCCCTTAACGAACAAGATGATGAAGCGGGCGTCGCGGTGGTCGCTCTTGCGACGCATCACGCGGCCCATGCGTTGAATCATTTGGCGGCGCTGCTTGGAGGAGGCCACGATGACGGCGAGGTCGGCGTCAGGAACGTCCACCCCTTCTTCGAGTGTCTGCACTGAAGCCAGGACTCGTGTTGTTCCGGTGGCGAACGACGTCATGATTTCGTCGCGATCATCCGTCGTCAAGTCCGAGTGGTGGGCGCGCGTAGGGATACCGGCTTCGGTGAGTCCTTCGGCAAGGGTGTTCGCCGACACAATGGACTGCGTGAAGAGCAGGGTGCGATCGGCGTCAAGGAACGAGGAGGCCAGTGTTGCGACCGCGGTCATCTTGGCGGGCGATTCGGCCAGCATCTCCTTGCGCTCACGCCAGAGCGTCAACCAGCGATTCGCCGTCATCGAGGCCTTCACCGGTCCCGAACGAGTGAGGCGAAGGACGTCGTCCAAATAGAGACTGAACGGTCCGGGGCGGACACCGTAGGTGCGGATGAGGGTGCGTCGGGCACTGGAAAGCTGCAAGCCCATCTGCTGGTACTTCGCCATCTCCTCTTCGGTGAAGTCGACGCCGACGAAGGCCACTCGAACGTTGGTAATAACGCCGTCGGCGATCGCTCGCTGGTAGTTCAGGGTGTAGACCACGCGGTTGAAGTACGGCAGGAGAATTGTCTCGTGCGCGTTGTCGAGACGTTCATGGGTAGCCGACAGACCAAGCCGTCGCTCGAAGCGCTCGTCGAGCGCTTCCTGGTTCTTGTCGGAGGCGCTGCGGTGGCACTCGTCAACGACCAAGAGTCCGCTGCGACCCTGCAACAGAAAGGCACGGTTTCGGGCCGAGGCCACCACGGCCACCACGACGTCGTAGCGATCGAGGTTGTCGTCGTGCCCGTCGCCAACGCGGCCGATGCGAACGCCGGGTAGGGCCTCGTCGAGCACGCTGACCCATTGGTGCAACAGCACAATGGTGGGGACAATGACCACGGTGCGGCCGCCGGCCTTCTGGTGCTCGTCAATAGCGGCTACCGCCAAACGGGTCTTGCCCGCGCCCGTCACGGCGTCAATGATGCCGCGGTACCCGGCGTCACGCCAGCGGGCCAGGGCCTCTTGTTGCCACTGGTAGAGCTGGTGGGGGTTGTCAGCCGTGGGGGTCGACTCGACGTAAGGACGGCGAGGTTCGGTCGCGACCTTCGTGAAGCGGGCCAGCGCTTCGGGGTCCAGCGGATCCTCGTCGGGTTCGTCGAACAACTCCTCGATGACTTGCTCAGCGGTCTTAACGCTACTCATCACCGATTTGCCCGTCGCCACCGAGGGAGCCTGGTCGGCGTCGGTGGCGAGGTACCACCGCGGCTTCGTCTCGTCGGTGCGAACGAACTGCTTGTCGTTGTAGAGCACCGGGTTGACGTCACCCTTACCGACCTTGAGGGCGCGGGCCAGGTCGGCCGCAAACTGCCCCGGGGTCTCGCTCAAAAGTCGAACGAGGCCCGTAGTGAGTGCGGCGTTGTCGGTGGGTGCTGGTGACATGAAACCTCCGGTAGGTGAGAAGTTACAAGGGTACGGGGTCGTTGTGACACACCCACCGGGTCGTGTCACAGGGGGTTGGCAACATCGTCGCCATGACAACCATCGATGAGCTCTTCACCGCCTTCCCCGGTTCAACCCTGACCGAGGGACGCCTCTCCTTCACCGTGGGATCCAGCGAGGACCACCAGCGGGCCGGCCACCTTCCCGACAGTGCCTTCATTGAACTCTTCTACCGCGGCGAGTTCACCCACGCCTTCGAAACGTACTTCTCCTACGTCCGTGACGAGCCCTACAACCTGACCTCCATCAGCTTCCACCTGCCCCCCTGTTCGGTGGTGCGGTCACACCAGACCGTCGCCCGCACGAAGTACCTGTTGCGCGGCCTCGATTGGTGGGCGATGGTCTCATTGGCCGATAGCCACGTCTCGGCCTCCTTCGGGGCCTTTACCTACGATCAGGCGCGCGAACTGGGCACCCGCTTTCGCGCCGGACTCGAAACCAACGGACCAAAGCGAGCCATCACCAATTTCGAGATCTGGTCGGGTGACGAGTTCCCCACCACGCGCACCTTCCCCGATAGCCCGTGGAGCAACATCCGCAATAACTACACCTCAACGACTCGCGCTGGCCTCGACCAGCTCGCGGCCCTGACGCGCAACGACACCCTCAGCAATGGTCGCATCATTCTGTTCCACGGGCCACCCGGCACCGGCAAAACCTGGGCCATCCGTTCGCTCCTCACCACGTGGAAGGAGTGGACTCGTTCGGCCGTGGTTGTCGACCCCGACCGCATGCTCCAGCAGTCGGGCTACTTCATGAACATGGTGACCTTCACCGACGAGGACGCGACTCGCCTCATCGTCATCGAAGACGCCGACGAGATCGCCGAAAAGGATGGCACTCGTGGGGCGCACGTCAGTCGCCTGCTCAACGCCACCGACGGCATCGTTGGCGCGACGAGCAACTTACTGATTCTCCTCTCGACGAACGCACCTCCTTCCTCGCTCGACAAGGCCCTGATGCGTCCCGGACGGTGCTTGGCGTCCATCGAATTTGCGCCGTTCTCGGCCATCGAAGCCAGTGAACGACTGGGTCGTACGGTGGAGACGCCGAAAACACTCGCCGAGATCTATCAGGAGCTTGGGGCGACGTCCAAGGTCAACAGTGCGGGACCGGCGCCCAGCACGGGGCAGTACCTCTAGCCCCAATTAATCCATGGCCATTGGTAGGCTTTGGGGGTGACGCTGCCTCCAAAATCCATGCAGCGACGCGCCTTTCGCGTTTCACCACGGTTCTTCTTCTCGATAGTCACCGTCCTGGTCTTCATCACCGTGGCCTGCTGGACCGTGGCGAGTCCACTCGTCGCGGCACCGGACGAACAGGCGCACATGATGCACGCCTACGCCCTCGACCACGGACAGATGGGGGGTCGGACGGCGGATCCCGCCATCGTGACCTACACCGTGCCCCAGTCCATTGCCTGGGTCACCGAGTACCCCGGGTGCTGGCACTTCCACCCCACAATTGGCGCCGGCTGCGCCGGCCCCTGGAACAACTCGAGTGCACCGGTCGCCACGACCGACTACGTCGGCCACTACCCACCGCTCTATTACGCCATTGTCGGGGTGAGTACCTGGGTCTCGGCCTCGCCCTTCGGCCTCTACCTCATGCGCTTTCTCAGTGGCGCGCTCAGTGCGATCATGATCGGCCTCGCCGCCTACGTCATCGCCCGCTACAGCCGTCGGCGATCACTGATCTTCGGCCTCTACCTGGCCTTCACCCCGCAGGTGTGGTTCTTGGCCAGTGCCGTCAACCCCAGTGGATTCGAAATCACCACCGCGCTGGCCTTCTGGACCACCCTGTGCGTTGTGGCTTTGGAGTATCGCGAGAACGCCCCACGTCCGCTGCTGGTGCTCCTCGGCGTCGAAGGCGTGACCTTCGAGCTCATTCGCGGCCTCTCCCCACTCTGGGTCTTCGTGGCGGGGCTCGTGGCGATCTTTCTCTTTGGCCCCCGAACCGCCGTTGATCAACTGCGTGCACGACGCGACTACCGACTGCTCGCCGGTGCGCTCACGGCCGGTGCGCTGGTCGCGGTTACCTGGATCCTCACGCAGGGCACGCTGAACGTACTCCGCGACGGCATTCCCGTTCCCGCCTCCGACAGCACACTCACCGTGATTCACATCATCCTCACGCGCATCCCCATCATCTCCCGCGAATCCGTGGGCATTCTCGGGTGGATCGACACCAACTTCCCAACCACGCTGTACCACGCGTGGTGGGCGCTGGCGGTCATTGTGGTGCTGGCTGGACTCGTGCGCGCGGGGTGGCGCGAGCGCGCCTCGTTGGTATTCCTCGGCGCCTGCGCACTCCTCATTCCCCTCGGCATCATTGCTTACGAGGCCAAGCGCACCGGCATTGTCTGGCAGGGTCGCGACGGCCTCCCCTTGGTCGTCGGCGTGGTTCTCGTGGGTGCCGCGCTGTGTCTGCGCAGTGGTAGCCCTGACCGCATTGTGCGCTGGCTCCTGAGTGGCGGCATCGCGGCGGTGTGGGTCATGAACCTTGTCGCCTTCTTCATCAACCTCAAGCGCTACGCCGTGGGCGTGCTCGGACCAGACAGCTTTATCCTTCACGGTCGTGGGTGGTCACCTCCCACGGGACAACTTCCGACCTTCGCCGTCTTCACGGTCTCGAGCGCCCTTCTCGCCGGCTTCCTCATCTGGTGGACGCTGTCGGGCACCGACACCACCACCGTCTCGCTTCCCCGTCGTCAGCCCGCGGCCTAGCGCCCACAATTTTTTCGGCTACCCCTCTAAACTGAAACCGGTGCTGACCTGCACCAGCACCTGATTGGGGAACATCGCCGTGGCCACTCCTGAACGTTCCGACAAGGGAACCCTGCTTCCCGTCTCGACCCGTCCACTGCACCAGTCCGACGAAGTAACCATGCTCCGTGAGATTCGACGGGTCTACGAGCTCGAGTACGCCAACAACCAGATCATCGCCGCCCAGTTCCAAAAGCTGACCCAGTCTCGCTTCTACCCCTTTATTCTCCTGTTTTTGAAGGTCAGCAACGTCCTCGAACAGGGGCTGCGCCGCCGCCTCGGCAAGCTCCCCGTTACCCCCACCCCGACCGGAGACCCCGCAAGCGAGTTCCTCGGCACCACCGAGGAATCTGACGACGAGGCAGACGACGTCACCACCGAGGTGCCGCTGGGCAAGTGGGCCTTCCGCGTCTCCCTGCTGCGCCGTGGTGTGCACCTCTTCCTCCACGCCCTCAAGGTGATGATCCGCGGAAACGGCAACCGCACCAGCCCGCGCATGGAGTCCAACTCCTACGCCACCTGGGTCGTGACCTACCGTCGCTACACCGAACACGTCAAGAAGCACTTCCTCAGTCGTCTCCCCCTGGTCGAGCGTCAGCCCAAAATCTCCATCGTGATGGCGACCTACAACACCAATCACCAGTACCTGCGCGAGGCCATCGTCTCGGTGCAGAAGCAGATCTACGCCAACTTCGAACTGTTAATCGCCGACGACTGCTCCACCGACCCGCAGGTACGCGCCATCATCAAGGAGTACGCCGCCAAGGACGAGCGCATCAAGCTCATTGAGCGAACCGAGAACGGCAACATCTCCGCGGCGACGAACTCGGCCATCGAGGCGGCTACCGGCGAGTGGATTGCCTTCATGGACCACGACGACACCCTGGTGGAGTACGCGCTCTACCACGTCGTGTTGGCCCTCAACACCAACCCCGACGCCACCTTGATTTACTCCGACGAGGACAAGATCAACGACGCCGGCGAGCCCTTCATGCCGTACTTCAAGAGCGACTTCGACCCGCTGCTGCTGCTCGGTCAGAACTACGTCTGCCACCTCACCACCATTCGCCGTGACCTCGTCACCCAGCTCGGTGGCCTGCGCAGCGCCTTTGACGGCGCCCAGGACTGGGACCTCGTCCTGCGCGTCAGCGAAATCGTCGACCGCGACACCATCATCCACATCCCCCACGTCCTCTACCACTGGCGCGCCCACGCCGGTTCGACCTCGCAGAGCTCCGAGGCCAAGCCCTGGGCGTTGACCGCCGGGTGCCGCGCTGTCGAAGACGCCCTGGCTCGTCGGGGTATTGCCGCCGAGGTGCGCGAACTGCCGCCCGTGGGCTTCGCCGACGTCTACTACGCCCTGCCGGAGAACCCGCCGCTGGTCTCCATCATGATTCCCACCCGCGACGGTGTCTACCTCAAGGGCTGCATCGAGTCAGTCCTGGCCACCACGACCTACCCCAACTACGAAATCGTGGTCATCGACAACGGATCCGAACAGCAGTCCACCCTCGACTTCTTCGCCTCGATGGGTGAGCGGATCACCGTGGTGCGCGACGACAGCCCCTTCAACTACTCGGCCCTCCACAACCGGGCCGTGCCGTTCTGCAAGGGCGAGATCCTCTGTCTGCTGAATGACGACACCTCAATCATCACTCCCGACTGGCTCTCGGCCATGGTGGCCCAGCTGTTGTTACCGGGCGTGGGACTCGTTGGTGCCAAGTTGCTCTACCCCGACGGTCGCGTGCAGCACGCTGGCGTGCTCATGGGTCCCGACTCCCTGGCCGCTCACGTCGGCAAGTTCGAAGCGGGTAACGCCCCGGGCTACTTCAGTCGCATGACGCTGGCCTCGGAGTTCCAGGCCTGCACCGCCGCCTGCATCGTCGTTCGTCGCGAGACCTGGGAAGCGCTCGAGGGACTCGACGAGAAGTTCCAGGTCGCCTTCAACGACATCGACTTCTGCCTGCGCGTGCAGCGCAGTGGCCTCAAGTGCTCCTACACCCCCCACGCGCAGTTGGTCCACTACGAGTCGGTCTCACGTGGCCTCGACATCGAGGGCGCCAAGCTCATTCGCTTCTGGGGAGAAGTGGCGCGCATGCGGGCCCTGTGGGGACTGGAGATCGCTCGCGACCCCTACTACAACCCGAACCTAGCGCTGCAGAACGGCCTCTTCGAGTTGGCCTACCCGCCGCGGACGTCGCCCTTCTACACCGGCATCGAATAGTCGCCTAGCGACGTTCGATCATATCCATGTAGTCGTCGCGCCAGAGGTCGAAGTACTCTTCGGGCAGCAACACGGCGTGGGTTGGCTTGAGGGCCTCCACGAAGTCGCGTTCGTGGCTGACCGCCACGATGGTGCCCTGCCACTGACCCATCATTTCGCCCAGGGCCTGCACACTGGCGGGGTCGAGGTTGTTCGTCGGTTCGTCGAGCAGCAGCAGGTTGGCGTCCGAGGCGGCCATAATGGCCAGCGCCAGCTTGGCGCGCTCACCACCGGACAGCGTGCCGGGGAGCTGGTGAGCTGCTGATCCCTTGAGGCCGAAGGCACCGAGGAGGGCGCGACGCTGCACCTCGGTCTGGACCGTGGCGTTCTCGAGGTGGTCGAGGACGGTCTTGGAGAAATCGAGTTGTTCGTGCTCCTGGGCGAAGTAGCCCACGGAGACGTTGGCGCCGAACTTCACCACACCTTCGAACTTCTTCTGGGTGCCGGCGAGACAGCGCAGCAGCGACGACTTACCGGCACCGTTGCGACCAACGATCAGGATGCGGTCGCCACGGCGGGTGATGAAGTTGACGTCGTTCACGACGCGCAAGTCGCCATACTGAACGCCAACGTGCTCGACGGTCATTGGCACGTCACCACTGCGGGGCGGCACGGGCAGACGGAAGGTGACCTTCTTTTCCACCTTGGTGACTTCAACGCGGTTCTCTTCCATCTTTTCGACCTTGCGGTCGAGCACCTTGGCCAAGCGGGCGCGGGCCGCAGTCTGGCCACGCATCGAGTTCGCGAGGTCCTTCATCTGGTCGATCTTTTCGCCCTGGTGCATCGCCATCTTCTCTTCGGTGAGGCGGCGGGTCTCTTCTTGTTCCAGGAACTTGGTGTAGTTGCCCTTGTATTCGCGCAACTGGCCGTCGCGCAGCGCCAAGACGCGGTCAATGGACTTGTCCAGCAGGGGCAAGTCGTGGCTAATCACCAAGACGGTGCCGCGGAAGCGGTCGAGCTCGTCGAAGAGCCAGCGCTTGGCGGCCTTGTCGAGGTGGTTGGTCGGTTCGTCGAGCACCATGGTCTCGGGCTGCTCGTAGAGGACGCGCATGAGGTCGATGCGACGACGCTGACCACCCGAGAGGGAGTTCAGGTCTTCGAGGAGGAGTTCTTGCTCCAGGCCCAGACCGTCGGCCAGTCGAGCCACTTCCGACTCGGCTTCGTAGCCACCGGCCTCTCGGAAGGTCTCCTCGAGCGCGGTGAAGCGTTCGATGGTCTCTTCGGTGGGGTCGGCGGCGAGGTCGTGACGGGCCTGGTTCATGTCGGCGTCCAGGCGGTCAATACCGCGGGCGCTCAGGACGTGGCTGAGGCCGATGGGCTCAACGCCCAAACCACCGGGCACTGGCTCCTGGGGCAGGTGGGCGACGCGGCCCTGGTGCTGCACCGTTCCCGAAATGCGCAAGTGTTCGGGCGTCTGCAAGAGCAACACCGACAGCAGGGTTGACTTGCCGGCGCCATTGCGGCCCACGAGGCCAACCTTCTCCCCGTTGCCCACCGTGAAACTGACGGGCTCGAGAATACGGCGCGCGCCGATCTCAATACCTAACTCCCGGACTATGAGCACTTAACGGCCTAGCAGTGCGGCGCTGGCGCGAAGCTCGTCGCGGAAATCGGGGTGCGCAATGGCGATGAGGGCCTCGGCGCGCTCGCGCACGCTCTTGCCGCGCAAGTCGGCGCTGCCGAATTCGGTGACAATGACGCCGGCGAGGTGACGAGGTGAAGTCACCACGGAGTGAGGGGTCATGTCTCCAATGATACGAGACTGACGCACCCCCTTCACCACGGCGGTCGACTGTAGACAGATCAGCGACGTGTGCTCGAGCGAGAGGCTCGCGCCTTCGAGGAAGTCCATGTGGCCACCCACACCGGAGTACTGCCGCGAACCAATCGTGTCGGCCACGATCTGTCCCTGCAGGTCGACTTCGAGCGCGGAGTTAATCGAGACAAGTTTGTGGTTCGCGGCGATAACGGCCGGGTCGTTCACGTAGGTGACGGGCGCGAACCCCACCGCGGGATTCTCGTGCATGAAGTCGTAGAGGTCCTGGGAGCCCAGGGCGAAGGTCGTCACCGACACGCCGGTGTTGATGCCCTTGCGGGCGTTGGTGACCTTGCCGGCCCGACTCAGTTCGAAGAGGCCGTCGGTGAACATCTCGGAGTGAACGCCGTAGTCACCGCCGTCACCCCGCGCGAGCGCTTGGGCGACCAGATTCGGCACGGCGCCAATGCCGGTCTGCAGGGTGGCCCCGTTGGTCACGTACTCGGCAACGAATCCGGCGATGGCCAAGTCCTCGGGCGTGCCCGCTTCACTCGGCAGCTGGGTCGGGTGGGCGTCGCTGACCACAATGACGTCGACCTCGTCGACGTGGAGGGTGTGGCGGTGACCGGCCAAACCAACCGTTCGGGGAAAGTGCGGCGAGACCTCCACGATCAGCAACCGATTGGGGTCCTGCGCACAACGTCGCATCTCCTCTAAATGGGCACCGTTGTAGAGGGACAGCGAGATCATGCCGTTCTCGTCGGGCATGGCCCCCTGAGCCATCATCACGCGGGTGTTGGCCTGCTGGACCAGGAGCCCGTAGTGGCGGAAGAACGAGGGAATGTACTCGACGTCACCACCGGCGGCCTTGGCCGCCCGCTCCGCCCCACCAAAGAAGCTGCAGCGGTAGTGCACGTTCGGATGGGTGAAGAGGTCGTAGGAGCCGAGAATGAGCCCCCCGCTCAGGGTGAGGTTCTCGAAGTCGGTGCGCTTGGAGAGTTCGCTCAGCAGGGTGCGTGGCGTGCCCGACACCAGGCCGAGGCAGATGGCGTCCACGGGACGGACGAGTTCGACCGCTTCACTTGCACTGAGGTACCGCGCCGCCATCGGACTATTTTGCCCGTTGCGGACGGCGCTGTCCACCCGCCGACCGTGAAAGTCGACGGGTGGTCAACGAACTATTCCGTGTCGGCAGGGACGGCCGCCGCGGTAGCGACGGTGTGTCCCTCGTCGAGGTTCATCACACGCACACCAGTGGCGTCACGACCCTGAGACGAGACTTCGCGCACCGCGGTGCGAATCAACACGCCACCACTCGACGCCAACAGGATCTCGTCGGTCAAGTGCACCATGAAGGCGGCGACCACGAAGCCACGAGCCGCGGACAACTTGATGGCGCGAACGCCCATGCCGCCGCGTCCCTGACGGTTGAATCGCTCAACCTTGACGCGCTTGCCGAAGCCGGTGTCGGTGACGAGGAACAGGTCCGCGTCCTCGCGCACGAGGTCCAGCGAGATCGCCTTGTCGTCTTCCTTGAGCTTGATGCCGCGCACACCTGTAGCGTCACGACCCATTTCTCGGACTTCAGACTCGTTGAAGCGAATCGACATACCGCGGTACGTGACGACCATCAGGTCGTCGGTACCACTGGTGGCGACAACGCGCACCACTTCGTCACCCGGACGAAGCTTGATGGCGATCCAGCCTTCGCGACGAGACTTGTCGTACTCCGAGAACGGCGTCTTCTTGACGGTGCCGTCGGCGGTAGCGAAGACCAGGAACTTGTCCTTCGGGAAGTCGTTGGTCGTCACGATGGCCTGAATGCGCTCGTTGGGCTGCAGGTTCAACAAGTTGACCACTGCGGTGCCCTTGGCGGTGCGCTCCTTGATGGGCACTTCGTGGCCGCGGAGACGGAAGACGCGTCCGAGGTTCGAGAACAGCAAGAGGTAGGCGTGCGTCGTGGTGTGCACGATCTGTTCGACGAAGTCCTCTTCCTTCAGCTTGGCGCCCTGGACACCACGGCCACCACGGGCCTGGGTGCGGAAAGCGTCCGCCGAGACCGACTTGATGTAGCCGGCCTGAGTCATCGTGATGACGACGTCCTCGTCCTCGATCAAATCCTCCATGCCCAACTCACCCGGGTCATTGACGATCTGGGTGAGGCGTGGCGTGGCGTACTTGTCACGAATAACGGTGATCTCGCTGGCGATAACGGCGCGCAGCTTGGCGTCGGTCGACAGGATTTCCTGCAACTCGGCGATGAGCGCACGCAGCTTGGCCATCTCTTCTTCCAGCTCCGTACGACCCAGTCGCGTGAGGCGACCGAGCGTCATGTCCAGGATGTGGTTGGCCTGCTCTTCGGAGAAGTCGAAGGGGCTCGCCATCAGTGAGATACGAGCAGCCCCACGGTCGTCCGAGTTGCGAATCGTGGCGATGACCGCATCCAGCATGTCGATGGCTCGCAGGAGACCCTCGACGATGTGGGCACGGGCCTCGGCCTTGCGCAGACGGAACTGGGTGCGGCGCGTCACGACGTCGACCTGGTGGTCGATGTAGTGGCCGAGCGCCTGGGCCAGGTTCAGCGTGCGGGGCACGCCGTCCACCAGCGCCAACTGATTAACCGCAAACGTGGTCTGCAGGGTCGTGTTCTTGTACAGCTTGTTCAAGATCACGTTGGCGTTGGCGTCACGCTTGAGGCGAATGACCAGGCGGGCCTGGCGACCAGCCGAGTCGTTCTGCACTTCGGCGATGCCGTCGATCTCGTTGTTCTTGACGAGCTCGTAGATCTTCTCTTCGATGGACTCGACCGAGACTTCGTACGGGAACTCCGTCACGACGATGCGCGAGGCGTTCGACGTTTCTTCGATCTCGGCGACGGCGCGCATCTTGATCGAGCCGCGTCCGGTGCGAATCGCGTCGAGGATGCCCTGGCGGCCGAGGATCTGCGCACCCGTGGGGAAGTCGGGACCCTTGACGAAAGCCATAAGGTCGTCCGGCGTCGCGTCGGGGTTGGCGAGCAAGTGCAGCACGGCGTCAATGACTTCACCGAGGTTGTGGGGAGGAATCTTGGTCGCCATACCCACGGCGATGCCCTGAGATCCATTCACCAACAGGTTGGGGAAGCGGGCCGGGAGCACCGTCGGCTGCTGGGTCGAGTTGTCGTAGTTGGGCTCGAAGTCGACCGTCTCTTCGTCGATTGAGTCGAGCAGCTCGAGGGCCAACGGGGCCAAACGGCATTCGGTGTAGCGCATGGCGGCCGCACCCTCGTCTGGTCCGGTACCGCCGAAGTTACCGTGGCCGCTGATGAGCGGGTGGCGCATCGCGAAGTCCTGCACCATACGAACCAGTGCGTCGTAGATGGCGCTGTCACCGTGGGGGTGATAGGTACCCATCACTTCACCGACCACCTTGGCGCACTTAGTGTGCGGGCGGTCGGGGCGCAAGCCCTGGTCGAACATGGAGTACAGGATGCGACGGTGCACCGGCTTCAGGCCGTCACGGGCGTCGGGAAGGGCGCGCGAGACGATGACCGACATGGAGTACTCCAGGAAGGAGCGCTCCATCTCGAGGTTGATCTCGATCGGTTCGATGTACCCGAGGACTTCGTCGTTCGGGGTGTCGGGAGTTTTAGGAGTACGGGCCATAACTAATTTCCTTCTCGATTAGATGTCGAGGAAGCGAACATCCTTTGCGTTGGTTTGAATGAAGTGGCGACGCTGGGGTACGTCGTCACCCATGAGGATCGAGCACACTTCGTCCGCCAGTGCGGCCTGCTCCACGGTGATCTGCAACAGTGCGCGCTTCGTCGGGTCCATGGTGGTGTCACGGAGTTCGTCGAAGTCCATTTCACCCAGACCCTTCAGGCGCTGGAAGTCGTTCTTGTGGTTCGGGTTCTCACGAAGGAACTCTGCCTTGGCGGCGTCGTCACGAAGGTAGACCTTCTCCTTGCCCACCAGCGTTGAGTAGAGCGGTGGCTGGGCCACGTAGACGTGTCCGTTGTTCACCAGCTCGGTCATCTGGCGGAAGAAGAACGTCAGCAGCAGCGTACGAATGTGGCTGCCGTCGACGTCGGCGTCCGCGAGCAAGATGATCTTGTCGTAGCGAACCTTCGACACGTCAAAGTCGGCTTCAACACCGGCACCAATGGCCGAGATGAGTGCCTGGATTTCGGTGTTCTTGAGGATTTTGTCGGTACGGGCCTTCTCGACGTTGAGGATCTTGCCGCGAATCGGCAAGATGGCCTGGTTGCGAGGGTTGCGAGCGTCCTTCGCTGAACCACCGGCCGAGTTGCCTTCCACAATGAAGAGTTCGCACTCGCGCGGTTCCTTTGAGGAGCAGTCGACCAGCTTGCCCGGCAGTCCCGCGCCGTCGAGGGCCGACTTGCGGCGCGTCAGGTCACGAGCCGAACGAGCGGCGATGCGAGCACGCGCGGCCTGGACGGCCTTGGCGACGATCTGGCCGCCCTCCTTGGGGTTCTCTTCGAGCCACTCGGAGAGCTTCTCGTTGGTGGCGCGCTCGACCAGCGAACGCATCGAGACGTTTCCGAGCTTGCCCTTGGTCTGACCTTCGAACTGTGGTTCGGCTAGGTGGACCGAGATGATTGCGGTAAGGCCTTCACGGATGTCGTCACCGGTGAGGTTCTCATCCTTTTCCTTCAGCAGGTTGCGCTTGCGGGCGTACCGGTTGAGGACGTTGGTGATGGCCTTACGGAAACCCTCTTCGTGCATACCGCCTTCGATGGTGGAGATACCGTTGGCGAACGAGTGGATGCTCTCGTAGTAGCCGGTGTTCCACTGGAAGGCCACTTCGACCTCCTGGCCCTCTTCGGCCTGCTCGTAGGAGCCGACCTTGCGGAAGAGGGACTCCTTCGAGTTGTTGAGGTGACGCACGTAGTCGACGATGCCGCCGTTGTACTTGAACGTCTCCTTGACCTCGCGACCAGCGCGCTCGTCCTCGAAGCGAATCTCGAGACCCTTGTTCAAGAAGGCCATGATCTGCAGACGCTCGAGCACGGTCTGGGCGCGGAAGTCGACGTCTTCGAAGATCGTGGGGTCGGGGGTGAACGTCACGGTCGTACCGTTGCGGCCCCGAGGCGCGTCACCGGTGACCTTGAGGGGGCCCTGGACCTTGCCACCATTGGCGAAGTTCAGCTCGTGGCGCTTGCCGTTTCGGTCGATTTCAAGCTTGAGTGACGTCGAGAGGGCATTGACGACGGAAACACCCACACCGTGGAGACCACCGGAGACCTTGTAGCCCTCGCCACCGAACTTGCCACCGGCGTGCAAAACGGTCAGCACGATTTCGGCGGCCGACTTGCCCGGGTACTGCGGGTGGTCGTCGACGGGAATGCCTCGGCCGTCGTCGACGACGCGGCAACTGCCGTCCTTCAGAATTGAGACGTCGATGCGGGTGGCGTATCCGGCCATCGCCTCGTCAACCGCGTTGTCCACGACCTCCCAAATCAGGTGGTGGAGACCGGCGGGGCCGGTTGATCCGATGTACATACCGGGTCGGACTCGAACGGGTTCGAGGCCTTCCAGAACGGTGATGTCGCTGGCGCCATAACTGGCAGAGCCCTTGGACTTTTCGGCCACGGAGGCAATCCTTTCACTACAAAAATTTGGCGCAACATCGTGCGCGATTGTCCCCTGCTGAGACCCCTAAATCCTACTCGGCGGGGTGTAACAAAACGGTCGCATTAGGCCGCGAAACGCCTTATTTTTTATGGATTATTGACGTGGTCCGACGAGGGGCCGAATCGAGGTCGGCGCGCGCTCACCGAGCGACGAAAGCCCCTGCAAAATGACGGCCTCTTCTTCGAGGAGTCGCTCGGCGTAGGCGCCGGTGGGCACCGCGATTAACAACACGCCGCTCTTCACTAACTCGGGGTGGCAACGGCTCGCGAGAGCCTCGCCAACAATGCCTGGCCACAGTGCGCGGATCTCGTCGATGACGAGCAGGTCGACCTTGCGAACGCGCCCTGCGAGGGTGGTCAGTAGGTCACTAATCGCGGTGGGTTGGTCACCGAAGCGCTTCATGATCGCTTCGAAATGTCGAGCACGACGGCGGGGCTCATCGCTCGTGACAACGGGCTCGCCGTCGTGACGAGGGTTTGGCTCGCCGGGAGGAGCTTGAGCAGTTGGTCCGAGCGCACGGGGTCTAGTTCACTAAAAACGTCGTCGAGAAGCAAGAGGGGTTCAATGCCCCGCTGCTGGCGGATGTGTGTGTGCCCCGCCAGTCGCCACGCGAGGGCCAGGGATCGCTGCTCCCCTTGGGAAGCCTGCCGTCGAGCGTCGCGGCCGTCGAGCCGCACCGCCACGTCGTCACGGTGGGGACCCACGGTGGAATAGCCCCGCGCGACGTCGTCGCCCAGACTGGCTTGCAGCGCGTCAGCCAACCCTCCTGACCAGGAGCGTTCATACCCCAACGCCACCCGCTGGTCGTTTTGGGCGAGCAGCCGATAGTTCTCCTCAACCAGTGGCGAGAGGGCCGAAACCAGGGCTTCGCGAGCCGCGACCAGGAGTTCGGCGGCGACACAGAACTCGGCGTCCCAGACGGCCAGCTCTGATCGACCTGATGGTCCGGGCATATGACCCTGCCAGCGACGCAACAGGGCGTTGCGTTGCGTGGCCACTTTGGCGAATCGCTCGATGATGTCACCGGTTGACAGGTCAGCGTCCGTGAGGAGTGTGTTGAGCAGCGTCCGGCGGTGCTCGGGACCCTGCCGCACCACGTCAACCCCTTCGGGAGTGAAGATTGTTATTGGCAACACCTCAGAGAGCGCTGCGCGTGAGGTGGGCCGCTGTCCATTCACCAACATCCGCTTGGTGGTGTTTCGGGCCCCGCGAGTCAGGGTGAGGTCGACCTGGATTCGACGCTGATCATTGAACAAAACGCCATGCACTTCGGCCAATGACTCATTGGTGCGGATCATGTCGCTGGCCGCGCTTGTTCGAAAGGAAGACGCGGTAGCCAGGGCGTAGACGGCTTCGAGGATTGAGGTCTTGCCCGTCCCGTTCGGTGACAACAACACCGTGACCCCAGTGGTGTCGGGGGCAAAGGTGAAGCTCTCGAAGAGGCGGAAGTTTCGAAGGGTGAGTTCGTGGAGACCCACGAGTGACCGCGACTACTGAACGCGTACGGGCATCAACAGGTAACGGAATCGCTCGTCATCGATGCCGTGCACCATGGCGGGGCGAACGGCGTCCGTGATTTCGAGGACAATTTCGTCACCGGTTGTGGCTTCAATACCGTCGATGAGGAAGCTGGGGTTGAAGGCGATGGTGATCTCTTCGCCCTCATAGTCAGCGTCCACGAAGTCTTCGATATCACCGGTGTCGTGGCTCTGCGTCCGGATTTCCAGCGACTTGTCCTTGACCGTCAGGCGCACCGAGGACGTCGAGTCCTTCGCGAGCAACTTGGCGCGGCGCAGCGTCGTGAGCAGCGTGTCCTTGGCGATGCGAAGGTGATTCGGGTAACTCGCGGGGATCAACTGCAGGACGGATGGGTAGTTACCATCGATCAGACGTGAGGCAATCGTGGAGTTGCCCACCACGAAGCAGATCTCGGCGTCGGTGAGGGTCACACCAATTTCGGAGTCCGCGGCCAGTGATGAAGCCACGCGCTGGAGTTCCTGGAGCGCACGGGCGGGTACGAGGAGGTCGTTCGAACCGAGTCCTTCAACGCCAGGCACTTCACGAACCGCCAAGCGGTAGGAGTCGGTGGCAATGAGGCGAAGTGTGCCGTTGTTGCTTGTGAAGAGCACACCAGTCAGGAGTGGGCGCGCGTCGTCAGTCGCGGCGGCACGAACAACCTGGTTGAGGCCGTGGATGAGGTCCAGCGCCGGAATTGAGGTCAGGGCGCCGGTAACGGGCGGCAAGTTGGGGTAGTCCACGACGGCGAAGGTGCGCAGCGAGAACTTGGCGCGACCGAGCGAGACCTCAACGTTGTCGTCAGTGCTGGAGACAGTAACAGCACCGGCTTCCAACGAACGAACGGCGTCAACAACGAGACGGGCGGGAACGACGGCTGATCCGTCTTCGAGGCCAATGACGTCGACCTTGGTACGGATGGTGATGTCGAGGTCAGTACCAGTCACGGTGAGCTGGTTACCGGTGAGGGAGAGAAGGATGCCCGATGAAGCACCGATGAGACGTGTCGCTACGACGCGGCTGGCCGCACTGAGGGCCTCAACAAGAATGTCGCGCTCTGATTTGAACTTCATTGGAATGCCTTTCTGTCCCTACTGAGAATACGTGTGTTTTTCTTTATACAAATTGGTTAGTAGTAGTAGGCCTGTGGATTTGTGGATAAACCTGAATAATCCCTGATAAGAAACCATCTTAACTTGAAGCTTTCTTCCACAGCGTTGTTGCTAATTCTTTCAACCTTCACGATGGAAGTTTTGAGTGATGTGGAGAACCACTCAGTAATCCAATTGTTACCAACACCCTGTGGCAACGATTTCCACAGGTTTCCTACTCCCCCTGCAGTCGTCGCTTGAGGTCGTTGATCTGCACGATGAGCTCCGGGTTGGAGGCCAGCTGCTGGTTAATCTTCTCCACACCGCTGATAACGGTGGTGTGGTTGCGGCCGTCGAAGATCTTGGCAATCATCGGGTACGAGTAGCTATTGAGTAGTTCGCGGATGAGGTACATCGCGACGTGGCGAGCGTGAACCAACGGTCGCAGGCGCTTGGCCCCACGGATGTCGTCGCTGGAGAGGCCGTAGTAACTGGCGACGGCGTCGATGATGGTCTCGGGCTTGAGGACAATTCGTTCACTACCGAGATTGGTGAGGTGGGCCTTGGCCAGTTCGAGCGACACTGGCTCCTGGCGCAGTGCGGCAAAGGCGCGCAGCATGGTGACAGCACCCTCGAGCTCACGGATGTTGTCGCGGACGCGCTGGGCAATCCACTCGGCAACAGCCGTGGGCAGGGCAATGCCCTCGCGCTCGGCCTTCGCCATCAAAATAGCGATACGGGTCTCGAGGTCGGGCTGGTCGATTTCGGTGACGAGTCCCTGAAGGAGACGGCTGCGGAAGCGCTCCTTGATGCCCGAGAGCTCCTTTGGCGAACGGTCAGAGGTCAGGACAATCTGCTTGCCCTCGCTGTGGAGGGTGTTGTAGGTGTGGAAGATCTCTTCCTGGAAGGTGTCACCACGCTCTTCGATGAACTGGATGTCGTCAATGAGGAGGACGTCGATTTCACGGTACCGCTCGTGCAGCGCGAGCTGAGTGCGGGTCTGAATGGCACGAATGAAGTCGTTCAAGAAGGTCTCGGTCGAGACGTAGAGGACCTTGCGCTGGGGGTAGTTCTCCTGGATGTAGTTGCCAATGGCGTGCAGGAGGTGGGTTTTGCCCAGACCGGAGTTCCCGTACATGACGAGGGGGTTGTAGGCCTTACCGGGTGTTTCGGCCGTGGCGATGGCCGCTGCCCTCGCCAAACGGTTCGACGGTCCCTCGACGAACGACTCAAAGGTCATGTTCTTGTTGAGGCGCATCGGGCGGTCGGCACCAGGCTGAATGAGCTCAACGGGCGTGGGCGGAGCGAGGGGCGCTGGCTCAACAACCGGCGCGGCGTGAACGACGTTGGCCTCAACGACGAGAGCGACCGAGCTTGTGGCGCCGGTAATGTTGCCGAGTTCCTCTTGAATCAAGGGCAGATACTTCTGCTGCACGCGCATCAACAGGATCTGGTTGGGTGCGGCAATAGTTAACGTGTTGTTGGAGAAATCCACAAGGCGCAAACGGTCGAGCCCGGAAGACCACGCTGAGGCAGAAGCCTTATTCCGTAAGGCTTCTAGGAGGCTATCCCAGATATCCTCAGCGTTCATCTCTACTCTTTCCACAGGCTGAAATCGACGTTATCCACAGTGCTAACCGGCTCGATTTCGGGCCGTCCAGCGTCGCGGGGAGTGTAACCATACACCGCGGCACAAGTTCTTTTCAAACTGGACTGATTTTCGTATAAGATGGTCATTCCGCAGCGCATCTGCGACCCCCAGGGGGTACCGCGGTGCGCCCAAAGAAGAGTTTGAGAAGAGGTTTTCGTGAAGCGTACATACCAGCCAAATCAGCGTAAGCGCGCCAAGACGCACGGTTTCCGTGCCCGTATGCGCACCCGCGCTGGTCGTGCCATCTTGAAGGCCCGCCGTGACAAGGGCCGCCACCAGCTGACGGTCTGATCCTCTCGTGCCTGGTCGGGTGGTTTCCCGACGGCAGTTTGCGGAGTTTTCGACCCCAACGGGGCGGGGCAGCAGCGGACCACTTCGAGTGGTGTTTGTTGCACATCCCGAAACCTCGTCAGTGGGCGTGGCCTACGCAATAAGCCGAAAAGTCGGGAATGCGGTGCTGCGTAACCGTATTCGACGCCGTCTCCGGGCCGCGATGGATGGATTTTCCCCACCGCCATCATCAGGAATTTACCTGATCAAGTGCGCGATTGGTACGAAAGACCTTACCTATGACGAACTCCACCGCCACCTTAGCGCCGCAGTCCAGCGAGCTCATGGCTGAGCAGCCCTCACGTTCAGCCTTAACGTTAAGCCGCTTGATTGCTGGGTACCAAACCCTGCGTTCTGGCCGGATTGCACCGTGCCGCTTCCACCCAAGCTGCTCGGTCTACGCACAAGAGGCCGTTCTAAGCCACGGAGCACTTAAGGGCTCGTTCCTGGCGCTTCGCCGTATTAGCCGGTGCCGACCCTTGGGTCCGCACGGCATTGACCTTGTCCCGATCCCCAAGAAAGTAAGGAATTCGCAGTGAAGTCGATAACCCACCCCTTTGGTGAGCTGTTTCAGCCGATTTTCCACCTGTTTGGCCTCATCATGGCCTTCTTTTATGGTCTGGTGCCGAACTACGCCTTCGCCATCATCGCCTTGACCATTGTGATTATGGGTGTGTTGACCCCCTTCACGGTCAAGTCGACCAAGTCCATGGTGGCCATGCAGAAGGTCCAGCCGGAGATCAAGAAACTCCAGCAGAAGTACAAGGGGCCGGAAAACCGCCAGCAACTGAACGAAGAGTTGATGAAGCTCTACAAAGAAGAAGGGGTCAACCCGGTTGGTGGTTGCTTGCCAGTCCTCCTCCAGGCCCCATTCCTGTTCATTTTGTACAGCGTTATCAAGGGTTTGACCCACCTGAACGCCTTGGGCACGTCGGCCCCGCTGTACATCCCGTCGCACTCGAAGATTCACGACGCCCTGATTGCCTCAAACGGCCACCTGAAGGTGTTCGGCATGGACTTGAGCCTCAAGACCTTCAGCCACCACTCCTCGATCTACACCCAGATTCCCTTCTTCGCACTGGTGTTGTTCGCCGTTGGTCTGCAGTACTTCCAGATGGCCCAGGTCAACAACCGCGCCAAGAAGACCGGGCAGAACCTGCCCTCGCAGCAGCAGACCATGCAGAAGCTCCTGCCGATCATCTTCTTCTACTTCTACGTCATTATTCCGGCAGCCGTCGTGCTGTACATGGTCTCCTCAACCATCATTCGTATTGTGACCCAATACGTCATGTTCAAGACGGGTGTTTCAGACCCCTCGAAGCATGACAAGAAGGAAGTTGAGAAGGAAATACCTGGTAAAAAGGGAGAAAAGGGCGCAAAGGCCCCAGAACCTTCAACCTTAAAGCCCGCAAACCCCCAGAATCGCTCAAAAGCGAAGCGCAACAGAAAGGCCCGTTAATCCATGGATTGGGTAGAAACAACAGGAAAGTCAGTCGACGAAGCAACCGAGCGTGCGCTCGCCCACTTGGGTGTGCACAGCGACGACGCCGAGATCGAAGTTATTGAAGAGCCCAAGGCCGGTCTGTTTGGCCGAGTTCGCGGCGAAGCTCGCGTACGTGCCCGGGTCCGTCCCTCAACCCCACGACCCAAGCGCTCACGCCGTTCCGGTGGACGCGACGAGGCCCCTCGTGGCAACGACCGCCCCGAGCGCGCTGACCGTCCGAAGGGCGAGAAGAAGTCTGGTGGCGAAAGCCGGAAGCCGAAGGAAAAGGCAGAAGGCGGTCACAAGAAGGACGAGGCCAAGAAGGCCGATCGCCCCGAGAAGGTTTCAAAAAAGGAGAACAGCATGACTGAAGGAATTTCACTGGAAGAACAGGGCGTTATTGCCAAGAACTTCCTCGTTGGGCTGTTGGCCGCGATGGAGATCAAGGGCGAAGTAACGGTCCGCGAAATCGACAGCGAGACCATCGAGCTGGCCATTAACGCGAACCCACCCACCGAACTCGGTGTCTTGGTTGGACCACGCGGCACCACGCTGCAGGCGCTCCAGGAGATCACCCGCACCATGGTGCAGGCGAAGAACCCTGGCCGCACCGACCGCATCTTGGTTGACGTTGCCCAGTACCGCGAGCGCCGTGTGGCTGCCCTTGGTCGCTTTGCCGCCCAGGTTGCCCAGGAGGTCGTGGAGACCGGTGAAGAGCGTGCGCTCGAGCCAATGTCCGCCGCTGACCGCAAGGCCATCCACGACTCGCTGACCGACAACACCAGCGTCGTGACCCGCTCCGAGGGCGACGACCCACGTCGCTTCGTGGTGATTGCTCCGGCATAATTACTTGTATGAAAAGTGAATGGTTGTCACGCGCCCTCGAGGAATCGAGGGCGCGTGGCTTTTTAGGCCCAGTGCCAATGGAACAGCAGATTGAACACGCGCTGGGCTTTAGCGCCGTGTGGAATGGGATTTCCGACGCCCCGCCGGCCAACTTCCTCGATCTTGGTTCGGGCGGCGGTCTACCGGGTCTGGTCCTGCTCGAACTATGGGGCAACCAAGCGACCTTTCTCGACTCCATGGAAAAGCGTATTTTCTTCCTCCAGGAGGCACTTGAACTTGAGGGTGCCCCCACCGGCGGCCAGGTGCGCCTGGGGCGGGCGGAGACGCTGGCCCGTGAGTCAGACCTCAATGAGCGCTACGACCTCGTGACGGCTCGATCCTTCGGCCCTCCAGCTGTTACCGCGGAATGCGCGGTCCGCTTCCTCAAAGTCGGCGGACACCTGATTGTTTCGGAGCCGCCGAACGATGACGCCGCTAGCCGCTGGAAGCCCGACGCCTTGGGGCAGCTGGGCCTGCACGTCGGTGACCGCGTTCGCCACGGTGCCGCCTACCAAGTCCTGGTGAAGGTGCGCCCGACGCCCGACCGGTTTCCCCGCTCGGTGGGAACGCCCGGCAAGTCACCCCTCTTTTGATGTTTCACGTGAAACATTCGGGCTGATCCCCCGAAGACTTCTGAGGTACCCCAAGCAGGGCCCCGGCCCCTCCGGCCGAAGGCGACACGGTGCCTAGACCACCTCACCGTCAGATGACCGCAGTAGATGTTTCACGTGAAACATCGAAGAGCCGGTTCTGGGTAATTCACGCCCTTTAATGTTTCACGTGAAACCTTCTGACTCGTCTCGCCCTTAGTGGCAGCCGGATAGCGATCTGATCCCCGTGGGGAGCCCAGCGATTGTTTCACGTGAAACATCCGAAGGGTTCGTGTGCGAGCCTTACCGCTGCCGAGATTGTTTCACGTGAAACATTTGAACTTGACGAATCGGCGAAAAGCGTGTTGAATGTCTATGGTTCGACGAGCGTCGAAACCTCGCTAGTGGGATATGGGACACATGGCAGACGCCAATAGTATGAGGATTTTTGCCGTTGCCAACCAAAAAGGCGGCGTTGGAAAGACCACTACGACAACTTCTTTGGGCGCCGCGCTCGCCGAAACCGGCAAGCGAGTCCTAATCGTTGACCTTGACCCGCAGGGCAATGCCACGACTGGCCTTGGTATTGACGGTCGCCGCTTTGAACGCTCGGTCTACGACGTCCTGCTCAACGACGTGCCCATGGTGGACATTGTCGAACCAACTGGCTTCACCAACCTCTTCGTGGCGCCCGCCACCCTGGACCTCGCCGGTGTGGAGCAAGAGCTCACCACGGTGTTGTCTCGCGAACTTCGGCTCAAGCGGGCCCTGGAGTCCGTCGAGGGCGACTTCGACTACGTCTTTATTGACTGCCCTCCTAGCCTGGGGCTGATCACCATTAACGCCTTTGCCGCCGCTACGGACATCATGGTGCCCGTGCAGGCCGAGTTCTACGCCCTCGAGGGTCTGACCCAGCTACGCTCAATTATCGAGCTGGTCCGCCGGAATCTCAACCCCACCCTGCACATCTCCAAGGTGGTCCTCACGATGTACGACTCACGCAACACCCTGGCTCAGGACGTGGCTATCGAAGTTCGCCGTCACTTCCCCAACGAGCTCTGCAACACCAAGATCCCTCGGACGGTCCGTTTGGCCGAGGCCCCCTCACACGGTCAGCCCATTACGACCTTTGATCCCACCTCCCGTGGGGCGAAGGCCTACCGGGCATTAGCACAGGAGATTATCAATGGCTAGGAAAACCGGACTCGGCAAGGGCCTGGGTGCCTTGATCCCCGATAACAACGTTCCTGAGGACGTGGTTGAAGCTGTGGTGAGCACGGGCCCGCTACGCGAGGTGGTCATTACCTCCATCGTGCCGAACCAGTACCAGCCTCGTAAGTCGTTCAACGACGAGAGCCTCCAGGCTCTGGCCTCCTCCATCGCCGAGTTGGGCGTTCTGCAGCCCATCATCGTCCGCCCCCACGACACCACTGAGGGCATGTACGAGCTCATCGCCGGTGAGCGTCGCTGGCGTGCCGCCAAGCTGGCTGGTCTCGAAACCGTGCCGGTCCTGGTCCAGGATGACGTCAACGACCGCCTGTCACTAGAAAAGGCCGTTGTGGAAAACCTCCACCGCGTGGACCTGCACCCACTGGAAGAAGCTGCCGCCTACCAACAGCTGATCGACGAGTTCCACCTGACGCACGAGCAAGTTGCCGTGCGCGTCGGCAAGTCGCGTGCTCAGATCACCAACACCCTGCGCCTGCTCCAACTGGGCGAAGCCGCTCAGTTGGCTCTGGCTAATGGGCAGATCACCGCCGGACACGCTCGCGCTCTTCTGGCGATTCCAATGGCGCCGGACCAGTCCGACCTCGTCGCTCGCGTTATTAAGAACGAGATGTCGGTACGTGCGACAGAAGAGGCGGTCAAGGCCGTACTCGAGCCGAAGCCCCTGGAGCCCACCGGCACCGCGCCCGCCGACCGTCCTGCCCAGCCACGTCTGCGTCCGGTGCCGGACCCCACCGTCGCCGAGCTGGAACAGCTTCTCGAGGACTACCTCAGCACCCGCGTGCACGTGGACCTTAAGGGACGCAATGGCCGTATCATTATTGACTTTGCGGACCTTGACGACCTTGAGCGCATCTACATTGCGATCAGCCAGGTGCGCTAAGTCTCAACCTTCAACCTAACCTTCGACTTGAAGTTATCCCCAACCTGTGGATTAAGTTGTGGGTTGAACGTTTTTCTCGGTGAAACCCCTGAAATAATGGGGTTTTTGAAGCCAGTTGGCTGTTAACAACAGGCTTAGAGCGCGAAGAAGGCGCGGAGCCTGTTGCCGATGATCTCGGCGATCGTTGCCGCGACGGTTTCCGACAGCACACCGTGTTCGATAAACAGCGTCGTCATTTTGGTTTCACGTAATACCGGGAGGGCCATTCCGGTCACCTGAAGGCGCACATCAGCATTCGACGTGGCCAAATCAGCGGCCAGAACGCTGGCAAGGCGCTCACCCTGCCGTGAGTACGAGCGATAGCTGGACCAATAGTGGAGATGAACTCCCTCTAGGTCATCAACTTGTGAGATAACAACCACTCCGACGGCGTCACTGGCGTTGGCGTTGGTGGCGAGTTCTTCGGCCTGGAGCCCATCACCAGTCCGGTTAATCACGGTGGCGGGAAGATGAGCAGACAGTGTGGTCGCGAGCGGACCAGTGCCGGCGAGGACCAGCGGGCCACTGGCCGTGTGCGGTTGGCCATCAACGACTTCGTTGATCAGGGTGCGCTCGCCGGTCGTTGGGGCGACACGCGTGAGTTCGCTCAACGTGCGGCGGGTCAGCGTGCCGTCGACCGTCAGTCCACAGTTGTGCTGAAAGTCGCTCAGCGCGTTGTGCAGGAGTGGCCCAAAGACGCCGTCGATGCGACCGGGGTTGAACCCCAACTGCGACAAGCGGACCTGCAAGTCTGCGACGTCGTCACCCCGTAAATAGGGCGTGGTCAGGTATAACAGTCGTTGTCCGAGCTGCCAGCCCGCCTCAACCAGTCGTTGCCAGGTGGCGGTGTCAACGATGCCCGTGACAGCCAGACCTCGTGACCGCTGAAAACCTTCAACCAGCGAGGTGGTGGCGTCATCGAAGACGTCACCGTCGGGCGTTATGCCGAGGCCGAGATGGTAGAGGCGATCGTGCAGCTCACGGACGTGGGCGCCGACGTCGCCGAGGTGGAGTTCGGGCGTGGGCAGAGCGGGTTAGAGGCTCGCGGTGATTTCCTGCAGCAGCGCGCCCTTGGGCTTCGCGCCGACCAGGCGGGCAACCACTTCACCGTTCTTGAACAGCAACAGGGTGGGGATGCTCATCACCGAGTACTGCGTGGCGGTCGCGACGTTAACGTCGACGTCCAGCTTGGCAATGGCGAACTTGTCGGCTTGCTCGACGGCGAGTTCTTCGAGAATGGGGGCAATCATCTTGCAGGGACCGCACCATTCGGCCCAGAAGTCGACCAAAACAGGCTTGTCAGAGGCGCCGATCACTTCGTTGAAGGTGGCGTCGGTCAGGGTGGTGATGTTCTCGCTCATGCGTTCCTCCGGAAAATGCGTCGGTATGAGTGACGCACTTCCACCTTAGCGAGCGCGACTACAGACCTTGCGCTTCTAACCAGCGTTCGGCGTCGATAGCGGCAATGCAGCCCGACCCGGCGGAGGTGATGGCTTGACGGTAGACGTGGTCCTGCACGTCGCCGGCGGCGAAGAGTCCGTCAATGGAGGTGTAGGAGCCGGGGCCAGTGCGGACGTAGCCGCCCTCTTCCAGTTCTACGTCGTTCGTCACGAGTGAGGTGTTGGGGACGTGACCAATGGCCACGAAAATACCCGTGACGTCGAGGGTGCGCTCCTCGCCCGTCAGGGTGTCGCGCAGGCGCATGCCGCTCACGCGGTCGTCGCCGAGTACCTCAACGGGCTGGGAATTCCAAGCAAATCGGATCTTTTCGTTCGCAAATGCCCGTTCCTGCATGATCTTGGAGGCGCGGAGCGTGTCACGACGGTGGACGACCGTGACGGACGAGGCGAAGCGGGTCAGGAACAAGGCTTCTTCCATTGCCGAGTCACCACCACCGACGACGGCGATGTCCTGTCCGCGGAAGAAGAACCCGTCACAGGTGGCGCAGGTGGAGAGTCCGTGGCTGAGCAGGCGCTCCTCGCCGGGGATGCCCATCATGAGCGAACGGGCACCGGTGGCGAGAATGACGGTGTCGGCCGTGATCGAGGGTTCGACGTCGTCGGTGAGCCACGCGCGGAAGGGGCGGACGGTCGTGTCGAGCTTCTGCACCTTGGTCACGCGGAGGTCGGCGCCGAAGCGGGCGGCCTGGGCGCGCATGTTGGCCATGAGCTCCGGACCGGTGATGGCCTCAGGAAAACCTGGGAAATTCTCGATTTCGGTAGTCAGCATGAGCTGGCCGCCGGGCTGATCGGTGGTCGAGGAGGGCTCCCCCTCAATCACGATGGGGTTGAGCTGGGCGCGCGCGGTGTAGATGGCGGCGGTGAGGCCCGAGGGGCCCGAACCAATGATGAGAACGCGGGTGTGGGTCATGACGACCTTTCGGTGACGGGGCGACGCTTGCGCCAGATGAGGAGGCCGGCCACGACGAAGAGGAAGCCCACCACGAGGTAGCTCACCCAGACGTAGCCCTGGAAGATAAAGACATCGCTGAAGCGAATCAGTCCGATGGTGCCGGCCACCAGAATGACCAGACCGAGGCTGAGCAACAGCAGACCAAAGGCCAGGTAGCGGGTGAAGACCAGCAGTGGGCGAATGACGCGGTCGTGGACAGTGTCCAGCACGAGATCGAGGCCACCAAGCAGGCGGTCTGCGGGATCTTGTCGGTCGCGGTCGGGTTCCACGACCATCAACTTACTAGCGTGCGTCTCTCTACGCTTCGAGCCAAGTCACGCCGATGAGACCGGGGCCACCGTGCGTGCCGACGGTGGGACCAATGTCGGCCAGAATCAGCGGGTGCGCCACCGGAATCTCGGCCAGCATTGCGGTGAGCGTGGCGACCTCGGGGGAGTTGGCGTGCACCACGCTGATGCGCGAGAGCGGCTGGTGCTGCGCGGCGGCCTCAACCAGTGCCCGCAGGGCCTTGGTGGTCGTGCGCTGGCGACCGGCCTCGGTGACCAATCCATCCTTGAGGCGCAGCAACGGCTTAATTGCGAGCACCTGGCCAATGAGGGCTTTCGCGCCACCGATACGACCACCCTTAATCAGATGTTCGAGGGTGGCGAGCATGGCCTCGACGCCGACCTTGTCGGGCAGGGTGCGCGCGAGTGCGACGAGCTCGTCGAAGTCGGCGCCGGCCTGGGCCCGCTCCGCTAACTCAATAGCGAGAAGACCCTGGGCCATCGACACCGCACGACTATCCAGGACAAAGACCGGAATGCGGTCGAATCCCTCGGCGGCTAGTCGGGCCGACTCGAAGGTGGCCGAGAGGGCGGCAGAAATTGTGACCACGATGATGCCGGTGGCACCACCGTCAGCCGCGGCTTCGTAAGCGGCGAGGAAGGCGCCGGGTGACGGGGCGGCCGTTTCGGGCAGGCTCGGTGCGGCGGCGCAGCGCTCCCAGAACTGAGCGGGGCTCAGCGTGACGCGGTCTGTGAACTCCTCGTCGCCAAAGCGAATCGAGAGTGAGACGAGACCGATGTTGAGGCGCTGGCGCCAATCGTCGGGGATGTCACATCCACTGTCACAAAGAATTGAAATAGATCCCACGGCTCCCCCTCAGAAAAACTGGTTAAGCCTTACACGTTTCGCGAGCGATTACCGCGACGCTGGGCCACGACGGTGCCCCCCAGAAAAGAGCCCACGCCGGCCAGGCCCGCCGCTGTGGCCCGCACCAGCAGGCCGATGCCACTGGTAAAGGTGAAGCCGGCGTAGACAATGGCTGTGACGAGGCCGGCACCGAGGCTCAGAATCGTCGCTCGAGCCACCGCCTCGTTGAGCAGACCGGGGAGCACGCGCACACCGTGGCGCACGAGTGCCGCCACCGCCACCGCCGCGCTGAGTGAGTAGGCGAGGCTGACGCTCGCGGTCAGGCCGGCCATCGAGTGTCGACCCAGGGCGAGGCACAGCGCGATCGTGAGGCCGTTTTCAATGACGTAGAGGACGAAGACGTCGCGAGCGTGTTGCATCGCCTGCAGCCCACGGACGCAGAGTTGAAAGAGGGTAAAGCCCGGCAGTCCGGCCGCGAGAATGGCCAAGACGTTGCCCACGAGCAGTGAACTCGTCACGCGATCGTGATTGAGCAGCACACCGACAATTGGTTGCGAGAGCACGATGAGCCCGATGCTGCACGGGATGATGATGACCAGCGACTGGCGCAAACCGGTGGCTAGCGACCGACCGAGTCCGACGGTGTCATCGTTGGTGGCGAACATCGCCAGCTGTGGTGTGAGCACACCCAGCACCGAGACCACCACGACGGCGTAGGGCATCTGCATGAAGGACCAGCCGTAGGTGTAGGCACTGACGGGGCCGCTGCCACCTGACGCGAAGGCGATTGCGAGCAGGACGTAGAGCGAGGCCTGGTTAGTCAGCACCACACCGAGGGTCCAGCTCCCGAGTCGACCGACGGCCTTCACCGCGGGGTCGGCCAGGTCGAAGCGGAACTGCAGTCGGCCAAGGTCGTGCCGGGCCAGTGAGGGCACCATGATGAGGAACTGCACCGCCACGCCCGCCGTGGTGCCGAGTCCCAGCCACATCAGTGTCGACGAGTTGGAGAGCGCGGTGACCGACGGCGACGGGGCCACCAGGTGGAACCAGATCAGCACCACGATGCACACGATGTTGTTGGCGACGGGGGCCCACGATCCAACGGCGAACTTGTTGCGAATGTTCAACAGTGCCGTGGCAATACCGATGATGCCGTAGAAGAAGATTTGCGGGGCGAACCACCGAAGAAACTGCGTCGCCACTACCCGTTGCTGTGACAGTTCGAGTGCGCCGCGAGCGGTGGCGGTGTGCTGGAGCATGGTGAAGCCGTCAATGATCCACGGGGCGCACACCCACGACACCAGCGTGGCGCCGAGCAGCACGAGGAGCGAGGCGGTGACCACACTGGAGATGGACTTCCACGCCTTGCGTTCCCCCTCGAGCGTGAGGCGCTCGACGAAGACGGGGATAAAGGTGGCGCTGAGAACGCCGCCGAGCACGATGTCGAACAACATGTTGGGCACGGTGTTCGCGAGGTTGAAGGCGTCAGCGAGCGGGGTGAAGCCGAGGACCCACGCGAGGACCAGGACCCGCAAGAGACCGGTGCCTCGTGACAGGACCGTCCCGCTGGCCATGGAGAGAATACGGCGCTGGTGCAGGCTGCTCACGCGCTGTGCTTGCCCTTCGAAGTTCGTCGGTGGGTGCGAATCCACCACAGGGCGAGCACCAGGAGCGACCCACCACTCAAGAGGTAGCCAACGACCGACGTACCGGCCACGCGCACCAAGACGGCGGTGTGCGCGAGGACGACCGCCCCATTGGGCGCCGTGAGGTAGATCTGCATCGTGACGTTGGAGCCCCACGCGTGACGCAGCGGCACGCGAATGGCCGTTGTTGGTGACGCAAGGGTCGCGGCGAAGACCGGTCCCTTGGTGAACGAGAGCGAGTTGGCCACCACGTGAACGAGCACCGTCATGGTGTAGTGCGCGTGGCTTTCGATAGTGATCGGCAGGGCGGTGCCCTGGCTCGTGAGGGTCACGGTGGAGTTGTCGATGGTGAAGAGACCAAATTGGTGATGCAGCACGGCCCGGGCCGCATCAATAACACTCTGCCGCTGGTCGGCTGCGCCGCTCATCGCAGTGGTGGCCACCGTGGCGCCCAGGTACGAGGCCATCGGAGCACTGGCCACACCCATGCCGAACGACTTTTCCTGACTCAGAAGCACCGCCAACGACTGCACGTTCTGGCTCGACCACGCGGGGCTGTTGCTCGTCGCGAGCGACCACGAACGGGTGATGCCATTGGAGCCAATGAGCGATGGGGCAAAGGAGCTGACCACGGGGGTCAACCGAAGAAACGGTGACTGCTGCGCCCCGCGAACGAAGTCGGCAACAAAGGGCGCCCCTACCGTTGACGTGGTCAGCACAATGGGCACCGTGCGCACGGCCGCGTCGTTCGGGGCGTCAAAGTGCAAGAAGGCCAGTGTGCCCAGGGCCAAGGCCGCTCGTTGGGCCGGAGCGATGGCGGCGTTGCTCACGAGGTCCGACAGCTCGCTGTCAGTAGCCAGGACGGTGGCTGACGTGCCGCTCGCGAGTTCGGGAGCCCCCCACGACAGGGTGACGGCGGGGTCCGGCGCAAGGGCCGAGTCCGAGAGGAGGACACGCGTGTGGCCGAGTGCGGCGACGGCCTGCACGTCAGCGGCGGTCGGAGCACCTCGCAGCCACAGCACGGGGGCCGCCGCTCGCGTCGTGAGTGTGCCGAGCGCAGCGCTACTGAGTGAAAACTGGAGGGCGAGCGCGCCGCGCAGTGATCCGTTGGCGAGGTTCGCGTAGTCAATGGCCGGCGGCGGTGCCACCAGTGGTGTCTTGGTGCGCTGCTTAAACAGCGCCGTGAGCGCCTGCCGCCAGAGTGGTGTTGATGTCGACAACTGGTCGAGGGTGGCGTAGTTGATGCCAACAGCGACGGGCACGGTTGGGTACCCGCGGAGGGCGCGCAAGGTGGCCACGGTGAGGTTGTTGGTGGTCGACGCGGGCGTAACGTCGGCGAGCAGGGCCACGTGGAGCGGTTGCAGCACTGATGAAACGTGAACGGCTACGAGTGACCACAAAGAGGTGGTCCCTGCGGCACTCGACGACTGGTAGCGCAAGGGGAAAACCCCGTCGCACGACGATCGCGCACAGGGCAGCATCAGCACCGGGCGTCCGCAGGCGGGGGTGGCCGACGCGCCGCGAGGCACTAATTGGACGGTGACCAGCCGCGACGCCGGTGTGCAGGTTGTTGAATACAGGGTGGTTGCCGCCACCGGGGCGTCGCCGTCACTATGGCCGGCGAGGAGTGGTGCGAGCTGTCCTCGATTGGCGAGCGCGGGATAGAGCGTGACGGTAACGCTCGACGTGCCGCGGGGATAACTGAGGGCGACGCCGAGGTCGGCGACGTTCCCGTGCATGGTGGCAGTGGCCGTCTGTGCGAGCAGGGTCAGGGTGGTGCTCGACGACGGGGACGTGGAAGCCAGCGCGGCCGAAGGCCACGTCACCGTTGCGAGGCCGAGGAGTACGACGCCAAGCGCCCGCCACCAGGTCGAAAATCGGTGGAACATGCTTCTCTAAGGCTACCCGTCACCACTCTGCGTCTAGAGGCGCCCGCTAGCGTTGAAGGAAGTGACCGCTCTGGATGACATTTCGACACGCCTCGCGGGACTCGCCGAGTGGGCGACGCCCCTCGTTGACGCATTCGACGCCGCCGGCTTCTCGCTCTACGCCGTTGGTGGCTCGGTGCGCGACGCCTTGCTCGGGGTGACCAAGGACGACTTCGAGATCGACTTCACGACCAACGCTCGCCCCGACGACATCGCCGCGCTGATGAAGCCGGTGTGCACCGGACTCTGGGAGCAAGGCCGTTCCTTCGGCACTATTGGCGGCATTCTCAAGGCCAATGGCCTCAAGGCCGAAATCACGACGTTTCGTTCCGAGGCCTACGTTGATCACTCCCGCAAGCCCGCGGTGGAGTGGGGAGACTCCCTCGAGGCTGACCTAAGTCGCCGCGACTTCACTATTAACGCCTTGGCTCTCGACGTCATTGGGGTGTCGCGAGCCCCCGAACAGAACGTTTTCGACTTCTTTCACGACTATTTCGGTGGCCTGGCTGACCTTCACAATCGCCGGCTCCGCGCGCCAATTGACCCGATGGTGCTGTTCAACGACGATCCGTTGCGGATGTTGCGGGCTGCTCGCTTCGCTGCCCGCTTCTACCTCGGCATCGACCCCGAGCTCGAGGCCGCGGCGGTCGCCCTGGCGCCAAAGATTGCCATTGTGAGCGAGGAGCGGATTCAGGGCGAGCTCGACCTGCTCATGCTGACCGAGATGCCCTCGATTGGCCTCGACTTCATGGTGCGCACGGGGCTGGCCGATTCGTTCTTCCCCGAACTGCCGAAGCTGCAGCTCGAACAGGACCCGATTCATCATCACAAGGATGTGCTCAAGCACACGTGGGCCGTCGTCGACAAGACCTCGCCGCGTCTGCGTCTGCGCTTGGCGGCGTTGTTTCACGACATCGGCAAGCCCCCCACACGCGAGATCACGCCCGACGGGGTGACGTTCCGGTTCCACGAAGTGGTCGGAGCGAAGATGACGCGCAAGCGCATGACGGCGCTCAAGTACTCGAAGCAGATGATTGACGATGTGAGCATGTTGGTCGAACTGCACCTGCGCTTCCACACGTACAAGCTCGGCTGGAGCGACGCTGCGGTGCGTCGCTACGTGCGCGACGCCGGCCACCTGCTCGAAGACCTGAATGAACTAACGCGCTGTGACTGCACGACCCGCAACGCGCGCAAGGCGGCTGAGCTCGATCGTCGCATGGACGACCTCGAAGCGCGCATTGTGACGCTCAAGGAACAAGAAGACATCATGAACCAGCGCCCCGCGCTCGATGGAGCGGAGGTCATGGCGCTGCTCGGACTATCCCCCGGCCGCGAGGTGGGGCAGGCCCTGGCCTTCTTGCTCGATATTCGTCACGAAGAGGGTGAAATCTCCAAGACCGAGGCGACCTTCCGGCTTCGGGAATGGTGGGAAGAGCAACAGGGCTCCTAGCCCCTCCCACTAACTTGCAATTTACAAGTTATAGTGATGGCAAGACTTCGCCACTGGCGGCGGGGCTAACCAAGGAGCGAACAATGGGCGACAAAGTACTGGTAACGGGCATCGGTGGCTACATCGGCCAGCACGTGGCGGCTGAACTACTGCGACAGGGGTACGCCGTTACCGGCACTGTGCGGGCCCTCGGCCGATCCCAGACAATTTCCGCTGCCATCGGGGCAGTCGCGCCGACCGACAATCTCTCGTTCGTGGCAGCCGATCTCCTCAGTGACGCCGGCTGGGATGAGGCCATGGCCGGATGCCGTTACGTGATGCACGTCGCGTCGCCCTTCGTGGTGGCCGAGCCGAAGGACGAGAACGAACTGATCACCCCCGCCGTGTCGGGGACGCGTCGCGTGCTCGAAGCGGCCAAGCGGGCTGGTGTTCAGCGCGTGGTCGTAACGTCGTCCATTGTTTCGATGACGGCCGGTATGCCTAGTGGTCGCTACGGCACCGACGCCTGGAGTGACGTCACCGCACCCATCGGTGCCTACGCCAAGAGCAAGACGCTGGCCGAGCGCGCCGCGTGGGACGTGGCCAGTGACGGCTCGATCGAAGTGGTGGCCATCAACCCGGGCTTCGTGCTGGGCCCACCGCTGGGGACACCCGGCGATGGACAGAGTGTGTCAATTGTTCGCGACATGATCTCCGGCAAGTTCCCCATGGTGCCCGACGTGGCCATGGGCATGGTCGATGTTCGAGACGTGGCACGACTCGAAGTGGCCGCCCTCACCGCGAACGGCGCTGCGGGCCACCGCTTCATTGCCGCGAGCGCCGAGCCGGTGGCCATGGGCCACCTGGCCGCGGTGCTTCGGGGGGCCGGCTTCAAGAAGGCCCCGTCACGGAAGGCCCCCAATGTGGCCATCAAGCTCATGGGACTCTTTGACCCCGAAGTCAAGGCCATTGCTGCCCAGCTCGGCGTGCGCGTGGCCTACGACAACACGGCCACGTTCGAGGTGCTGGGTTGGCAGCCAACGCCACTCGAGACCACGTTTGTCGACATGGCGACGGCACTGGCAAAGTAGAAGTTATGGTGCCGAACGACAGTGAGCAGACAGTCGAGTGGCGATCGCTCTGTCCTATTGCGTCCGGTCTCGACATCGTCGGTGACAAGTGGTCACTCCTGATTGTCCGCGACCTCCTCGTGCACGGTACCCGGACCTACTCACAGTTCGGCGAGGCACCCGAGAAGATCTCGACCAACATCTTGGCCGCCCGTTTGGCGTGGTTGACCGACGTCGACATCCTTGAACGCGTGCATCCCAAGCAATCCGCCCGCAACAACGCCTATCAGCTCACCGCGCGAGGCCAGGCGTTACGCCCGGTCCTCGAGGCACTGGGGCACTGGTCGTACGAGCAGTTGCAGGACGAGCACCCACGCATCCTGAGCCTTTAAACAACAATGCCCCTCGCCTTCGCGAGGGGCATTGTTGTGAGGCAACCTTACGGCCAGACAGGGTTCTCACCACCGGCGGCGAAGGACTCCACCATGTTGTGGGCGACGTCGTCGTGGAACTGCACGGGCGGCGACTTCATGAAGTAGGCGCTTGGTCCCAGGATGGGGCCACCGACACCGCGGTCGAGAGCGACCTTGGCGCAGCGTACGGCGTCGATGATGACACCGGCGGAGTTGGGTGAGTCCCAGACTTCGAGCTTGAGTTCGACGTTGAGAGGCACGTCACCGAAGTTGCGACCCTCCATGCGGATGTAGGCCCACTTGCGGTCCTTGAGCCATGGCACGTGGTCACTTGGTCCGATGTGCACGTCGTCAGCGTGGAGGGTGTAGTTCTCCAGCTGCGAGGTCACGGCCTGGGTCTTGGAGACCTTCTTCGACTCGAGGCGGTCGCGGTCGAGCATGTTCTTGAAGTCCATGTTGCCACCAACGTTGAGCTGGTAGGTGTGGTCGAGGGCCAAACCGCGGTCTTCGAAGAGACGGGCGAGCACGCGGTGCACGATCGTGGCACCGACCTGACTCTTGATGTCATCACCAATGATTGGCACACCGGCGTCGGCGAACTTCTTGGCCCAGACGGGGTCCGAGGCGATGAAGACAGGGATGGCGTTGACGAAGGCGCAGCCGGCGTCCAGAGCAGCCTGGGCGTAGAAGCGCTGGGCCTCTTCCGATCCAACGGGCAGGTAGGAGACGAGCACTTCGGCACCGGCGTCACGCAGGGCCTGGGCGACGTCAACGGGCTCGGCGGGCGACTCGTCGATGGCGGCCAAGTAGTACTTGTTCAGTCCGTCGAGGCTGGGGCCGCGCTTGACGATGACACCGGTCTCGGCGACGTCGGCAAACTTGATGGTGTTGTTCATGCCACCTTCGATGGCCTTGGACAGGTCCACGCCCACCTTGGAGGCGTCGACGTCAAAGGCCGCCACGAACTCGAGGTCTGAGACGTGGTAGCCACCGAGGGTGACGTGCATCAGTCCGGGGACGTTGTCGCCCTCCTTGGCATTCTTGTAATACGTCACACCCTGAACGAGTGAGCTGGCGCAGTTTCCAACGCCGGCAATAGCCACGCGAATCTTTTCCATGGCAGTCCTTTCTTAATTCGCCGAAGAGGCGGTTTTCTCTTGATTGCTTCGTTCGGTGGTCAACAGGCTGTCGATCCACTCGAGGTCCAACTCGATACCCTTCGCCGCGTGCGCCATAACGCTGCGGGCGTAGGAATCGAGCTGTTCATTGCGAGCCCCGGCCAGAATTTCGGCCAGACGCTCGACAAGATCGGTGCGGCGACGCTCGAGCAGCGTCACGCGAAGTGAGGGGGTGAGGTACTTGGCCAAGGCCACGCGAAGCGAAAAGTTGCGCCCGTCGTCGACGGTGGCCGGGTCGGCCAGCAGCGCCACGAAGGTGGAGCGACCAGATTCGGTGATGCGGTAGACCTTGCGGCCACGACGACCTAGGCCCTGGGTGGCACGCAGCGCACGCAGTGACGCCCGCTCGCCGGAGAGTGAACCCGTCGACAAGGCCGACGGCTTGATGTCGCTGACGGTGACGGCCTCGACCATGCCCTGGCGCTCGAGACGGGCCAGCGCGGGGTAGATCGAACCGAAAGAAAGGTTGGTGCCGACGCCCAGGCGGTCGCGAACTTGGGTGCGAATCTCGTAGCCGTGGTGGTCACGGTCCATGAGTAAGCCCAGAATGGCGAGGTCCAACATATGTTTCATACTATCGGTTCGATACATCGAAATCGAATAAAAAGTCCCAGTAGTTGAAAAATGGAGCCGTGTTCATGGCTCGCGATGGGCTAAAACCCAATGTTTCCTTGGGCGGGAAGGTTTTCCGGATCAAAGCCGGATGTGTCGCCACCCGTGGCGGGGTGGTCCACCACGTCGGCGTAGGCGGCGGCCAGGTGTACGACCGAGTTCCCTTGCGTCGGCCCCCACGACGAACAAAGCGGCAAGGATCAGCGATAGAGCTACCGGGATCCGGCAAAGAATGGCCGGTGCCCGCCAAGCGGTAAAGTCCATAATCGTGAAGAAAGACCAGCGAAATACCACCGCCGACGGCGCGGTTGTTGAGTATGGACTGGTTCGTCACGCCCTGCTGTCCAAGATCGCCGACGGCACCCTCCGCCACGAAGACATCTGTGATGCCCACCCCGAGTTGATGCGTGCGGCCACCAACATTGGTCGCAAGACCGGCGAAAAGTGCCCCCTATGCGAGGACAAGGACTTGGTGGAAGTGACCTACGTCTTTGGCGCCCGCCTTCCGGCCGGTGGCACCTGCCCGCTGACCCGTGCTGAACTGCTCAAGCTCGAACGCCGAGCCGAGCCCGTGCAGTGCTACGCCGTTGAGGTCTGCACGGCCTGTAAATTTCACCACCTGGCCCGAAAGTGGTCCGCCGGTGGCGTTGTGGCGCGCCGCCCCCGTCAGGTGCAGAAGTGAACGCCCCCCAGATCCGCACGCATAAGCGTCGGTCGGGAAAGGCACCACTGGTGATGATCACCGCCTACGACGAGCCCACCGCCCGCTATGCCGATGCGGCCGGCGTCGATTTCATTCTCGTGGGTGACTCCCTCGCCAACGTGGTCCTCGGCCACGCCGACACCCTGCAGGTAACGGTTGCCGACATGGTGCACCACACCAAGGCCGTCGCCGCGGCCCACCCCGCCGCCATGATCATCGCGGATATGCCGTGGCTGAGCTATCACGGCACCCCCGCCGACGCGGTGGCCAACGCCGGGGCCCTTATTCGGGCCGGGGCCCAGGCCGTCAAACTCGAGGGCGGATCAAATCGCGCCGACGTCATCGCGGCCATTGTGAACGCGGAGATTCCGGTTGTCGGCCACTTGGGGCTCACCCCCCAGAGCGTGCTGGCCTTTGGTGGCTTCAAGGTGCAGGCCAAGACGGCCGAGGCCGCCGACCAGCTGGTCCGTGAAGCCCTGGCGCTCCAGGAGCTCGGCGTCTGCATGATCGTGATCGAGTGCGTTCCCAGTGCCGTGGGCACCATGGCGACCGAGGCACTCTCGATTCCCACCATTGGTATTGGTGCCGGCCCCGACACCGACGGTCAAGTGCTCGTACTGCACGACGTTTTGGGGCTCACGAGCCGACCCCCGGCGAAGTTTGTTCGCCCCTACGCCGACCTCGGTGCGGCGATCACCGCGGCCGTCGCGGCCTACGCCGCCGACGTGAAAAGTGGGAGTTTCCCGAACGAATCGGAGACCTACCCGACCCCGGCTGACTTCACTCATTAGCGTTTCGCCGGATTCTGAACTAAAGTAGTCAGTCCCGCGAGTGCGGGGAAGTACCAACTCACCCTGCTCTGTCTTCCGCAGAGCCCGATTCGTCGGACCAGAGGGAAAGGAATGTGGCCATGCGGCCTTATGAATCAATGATTGTGTTCGACTCAACCGTCGACGCTCAGTCCATCCAGGTGGCGCTCGACCGTGCCCTGGACACCATTCGCAACAATGGTGGAACGCCCGGAAACATCGACCGTTGGGGCAAGCGTCCCTTGGCGTACGAAATCAAGAAGCGCAAAGAGGGCTACTACGTCCTCGTTGAGTTTGTTGGTGAGCCCATCACGGTTGATGAGCTCGACCGCATCTTGACGCTGTCGGACGAAGTCCTGCGCTTCAAGGTGCTTCGTCGCAACGAACGAGCCAAGTCCAGCCGTGTCACGGCTGAGGCATAGTCTCGGACGCTCGACAACGAAAGAGATCCAATGGCTGATAACACCATCACTATCGTGGGCAATTTGACCCGCGATCCCGAACTGAAGTTTCTGAACAGCGGTAAGGCTGCGCTGAAGCTCTCGGTCGCCGTTTCCCGTCGATGGACCAACCGTCAGACGAACGAGCAGCAGGAACAGACGACGTATTTCGACGTCCAGGCGTATGACGCCTTGGCCGAAAACGCCGCCAACTCCTTGACGAAGGGCAACCGCGTGGTTGTTACCGGACGCATCGAGTCCCGCTCGTACGAAACCGAGAACGGCGAGAAGCGCACTGCGTGGGAAATCAACGCCGAGGAGATTGCTCCCTCGCTGCGTTGGGCGACCGCTGCCGTGACGCGCAACCCGCGCACCGACGGTGGCTCTAGCTACCCGAGCGGTCCGAGCACCTCCACCCCAACCGCAGCACCCGCAGCACAACCCACCTACACCTACGACGAGGAGCCCTTCTAATGCCCCGTAAGAATATGCCCACCCTGCCCAAGCGGGCACCGAAGATTGAGAACCGCCGCGGTCTGAAGAAGAAGGCCTGTTCCTTCTGTCAGCACGGCGTCGGTTCGGTTGACTACAAGGACCTCGCGCAGCTGCGCAAGTACATCTCGGACCGCGGCAAGATCCGTGGCCGCAAGGTGTCCGGCAACTGCCAGCAGCACCAGCGTGACGTTACCGACTCGATCAAGACGGCTCGCGAACTGGCCCTGTTGCCCTACACCCAGCGCACCGTTACCGAGCGCAAGGGTCGTGGCAACCGCGACGACCGCGGCCGTGGCCCACGCCCCGACCGTGACCAGGTGGCCCCGGAGAGCGAAGAGCTGCTCGAGGACGCCAGCGTTGCTGAGGAAGTATTCGAGGAAGCACTGACCGAGGAGGCTGGCGAATGAAGGTTCTACTCCGTAGCGATGTAAAGGGTGTTGGCCGTCGCGGCGACATCGTTGATGTCCGTAAGGGTTACTTCCGTAACTTCTTGCTGCCCAACGGTGTGGCCCTCGAAGCCAACGACGCCATGGCCGAGCAGGCCGCGTCGATGCGCAAGGCCCGTGACCTCCGTGACGCTGCCGACCGCAGCGCCGCCGAGACCCAGCGTGACGCCATCGAAAAGGCCACCATTGTTGTCGCGGCTCGCGCCGGTGCCAACGGTCGCCTGTTCGGTTCGGTGACCGAAGCGGACATCGTCAACGCCATTCGCACGGCCACCAACGTTTCGTTGGACCGCCACGCGATCAAGCTCGACGAGCACTTGAAGGACGTGGGCGTTGCCTCCGTTCAGGCGGTGCTGTTCCACGACGTTGTCGCCACGTTCAACGTGGAGGTGGTGGCCAAGTAGCCACCCCGAGAAACGCCGAAAGAACCGGGGCTTTCGAGCCCCGGTTTTTTCATGTCACAGTGGCGAACTAGACCTAGGGTTCCACACAGCTTTTTCCACACGTTGTTGCTCTTGCGACACACAGGCTCTATCGACAACCGTTGAGGTCTTATGACGAACTTTGAATCCTCCCGTCCGGCGCCGGTCTCGGCACCACGCATTCCCCCGCACTCCCTCGAGGCCGAGGAGTCGCTCATCGGGGCCATGTTGCTGTCGCCGGAAGCGGTGTCCGAAGCTTATGAAGTCACGGCCGCCGAGGACTTCTACCGCCCGCTGCACGCGCAGATCTTCACGGCGATTCTGGCGCTCAACAACGCCGCCGAGCCGGTGGACTTGGTGACGGTGCAGACCAAACTGCAGGAGCAGGGGGTGCCGGCCATTGAGCTCAGCGTCCTGTCCTCACTGTCGGTCAACACCCCGTCGGTGGCCAATGCGCGCCACTACGCCCAGGTAGTGCACGAGAAGGCTCAGCAGCGCCGTCTCATCTCCGTCGCGACCGAGATCGTCGACGACTCCTACGTCCCCACCGATGACGTGGTGGGACTGATCGATGACGCCGAGCGCAAGATCAACCAGATTGGTGACGAGAGCCGCGTTGACTCGGTGGCCCCACTCCAGCGCCTCCTCTACGAAGAGGCCAACATCCTCGAGCAGCGCGGCGAAACTCGCGGTCAGTTCAACGGTCTCGAAACCGGGTACCGCTCCCTCGACCTCGTGCTGCAGGGGCTTCAGCCCCACTCTTTCACCATCGTGGGTGCCCGCCCGTCGATGGGTAAGACGGCCTTCGCTCTGGGCATCTTGACCCACGTCGGTGCGGTGGTGCAGCGCCCGGCCCTCTTCTTCTCGCTCGAAATGAGCAACCAGGAACTGGCCGAGCGTATTCTCGCCTCGACGGCGCGCATTGACTCAGCCAAGCTGCGCACCGGTGACCTTTCCGAGGCCGACTGGAACCGTGCCCAGGAGGCCTTCGGCTATCTCCAGTCCGCCAAGATCTTCATTGACGACAACCCGACGTTGACCGTGATGGACATCCGCGCCCGCGCCCGTCGCATCAAGCAGCAGAACGGCGACCTTGGTGTCATCATCATTGACTACCTCCAGCTGATGACCAACCGCTCGAAGGCCGAGAACCGCCAGGTTGAAGTCTCTGAGATGAGTCGTTCGCTGAAGATCCTCGCTCGCGAGTTGAGTTGCCCAGTTATCGCCTTGTCGCAGCTGTCGCGCGCCCTCGAAGCGCGCGCCGACAAGCGTCCCATAATGAGTGACCTTCGTGAGTCGGGCTCGCTGGAGCAGGACGCCGACGTCGTCCTGTTCTTGTTCCGCCCCGAGCAGTACGCCCAAGACGTGCCCAATGAGCAGAAGGCCGAAGCCGAAGTCATCGTCGGCAAGAACCGTAACGGTCCGACCAAGACGGCCTACCTCACGTGGCGTGGCGAGTTTGCCCGCTTTGACAGCGTGGCCGACACCAGCAACTTCTAGGCCCCGGGTGCCGTAGCCTGTTGGGGTGCCGTCGGTCTACGAATACGAACAGTCAGAGCTCGCCGAGATACTGCAGGGCGAACCCCGCTATCGCGTCGACCAGATCTGGCAAGGACTGTGGCGCGACGGCCGCGTGCTCGAGGACATCACGACGATTTCCAAGGCGCTGCGGGCGCGACTGACCGAGGAGTTCCCGTCGTCGCTGACGGTGCTCAACGATGTCGAATCCGACAACGGCGCCACTCGCAAGTGGGTCTTTGGCCTGCACGATGGGGCCACGATTGAAACGGTCTTGATGCGCTACGCCGATCGTGTCACGGTCTGCGTGTCGTCGCAGGCCGGCTGCGCCATGGGTTGTACCTTCTGCGCCACCGGTCAGGCCGGGTATACCCGTCAGCTCACGCCCGGTGAGGTCATCGAGCAGGTCATGTTCGCCACCCGAGCCGCCGCGCCACGTCGCCTGAGCAACGTGGTCTTCATGGGCATGGGTGAACCACTGGCCAACTACGACACGACGGTGGCGGTCGTGAAGCGACTCCACGAGCACAAGGGTATGTCGGCCCGACACCTCACGGTCTCGACGGTGGGCGTGGCGCCGGCCATTGAGCGCCTGGCCGAGGAAGGCCTGCCGCTAACGCTGGCGGTCAGTCTGCACGCCGCCAACAACACGACCCGTGACGAACTCGTGCCACTCAACAAGCGCTACCCACTCGAGCGTCTCTACGAAGCGTGCGAGAAGTGGATTGACGCCACCGCTCGTCGTTTGAGTTTCGAATGGGCCTTAATTGATGGCGTCAACGATACCGACGAGGCCATTGATGAACTCGCCGGCTACGCCAGCGGCCTTAACGCGCACGTCAATCTCATTCCGCTGAACCCGACACCAGGGTATTTGGTGATGGGCTCCACCCCCGAGCGGGTGCAGGAGTTCCGCGACGGGCTCGTCGAGCTCGGCATCAACGTGACGGTGCGTAACACTCGAGGCCGCTCGATTGACGCGGCCTGTGGTCAGTTGGCCGCCGTGACCAACGGCAAGCGCCGCCCGGTCACGTTGCGCAGCCGCTAGTTCGCGACCTCGCGCCAGAAGGAGCGGTGGCGCCAAGCGAAGAGCGCCACGCCCACCACGCAGGCGATGCCACCAGAAACAACGGAGAACTCCGTTGAAGTGAGTGAGGCCACCGACCCCGACTCAATGTCACCGAGGCGGGGACCACCGGTGACGACGGCCATTTGAATGGCGCTGAGTCGTCCACGGAACTCGTCGGAGATGGCTAGCTGCAGGATGGTGTTACGCAAGATGGTGGAGACAACATCCATCGCACCAGCCACCGCCAACATCGCGAAGCCGAACCAGAAGACGGGGACCAGACCGAAGAGCGCGACGGCGGCGCCAAAGATCATGATGGCGATGACAACAGCCCGACCGCGGTGGCGGACCTTCTGGACCCACCCCGACAGCAGTCCCATGAGCACGGCACCGACGCCGATGGCGGCGTAGAGGAGGCCGAGGGTGCGCGGCCCACCGTGGTAGACGGTGAGCGCCATCGCGGGAAAGAGGGCCCGCGGCATTCCGAAGACCATCGCGATGAGATCGGCGTACCAGACGGCTCTGGCGACCGGTTGCTGCTGGACGTAGCGGAAGCCGTTGGTGATTGAGGCGAAGAGCGCCGCGGGGGCGATGTCCTCGGCGGATGGCAGGGGATCAAGCAGGGCCGTCATGAGAGCTAACCAGCCAAAGGTGATGGCGTCGATGAAGTAGCACGTGGCCAGTGGGAAGGCGGCCAGCAGGACGCCGGCCAGGGTCGGGCCGACCACCACGGCGGTGTTGAAGACCACTTGGTTAATGGAATAGCCGGCGATGAGGTCGTCGGGGCCGAGGATTTTGGGAATCGCCGCCGATCGAATGGGACCGGTGAAGCCGGTGACACCCGCCAGGGCGGCCGCGCAAATCACCAGCCCCACAAAGTGGGTGCCGTGCAGACTGGCCAGGAAGGCGAGGACGGCGTCGATGATCACACAGACGACGGTGCCCCAAATGAGCAGTCGCCGCTTTTCGAAGCGGTCACCGTAGGCGCCACCGACGAGTGAGCCAGCGATCAGGAAGGGGAGCTGGATCAGACTGACCAGGCCGACCCAGAGACTGGAGTGGGTATCGCGGTAGACCTGGTAGGGAATCGCCACCAGGGTGAGCTGACTCCCGATCAGATTTACCAGTTGGCCGAGCACAATCAGCCGAAAATTACGGTTTCTGGTCAGGGGCCGCCAATCAACCAGTAGTCCCGACATGGGACCAGCCTAGAGGTGTGCGTGATGGGGGCGACTGTGTGAAACTGGAGGGGTGCAAAGCGACCAGCTTGTTCAGCTTCTTTCGCCCGAGGGCCAGCGGGTTGATCACCCCGACTACGTTTCCTCACTGAGTGGCGACGATATCTTCGGCATGTTCCGCGACATGGTCATCGTTCGGCGTCTCTGTGATGAGGCCACCTCGCTCCAGCGCCAGGGGCAGCTCGCGTTGTGGGCCCCCAGCCAGGGGCAGGAGGGTGCGCAGATTGGGGCCGGGTGGGCGTTGCGACCCGACGACTTTGCCTTCCCCAGTTACCGTGAGCACGGCGTGGCCTGGTGCCGTGGTGTGCCGCCGGCCGACCAGTTGCGCCTCTTCCGCGCCGTGTCCAACGGCGGCTGGGACCCCTACGCCTATAACTACGCGCTGCCGACGATTGTGCTGGCCGACCAGATGCTGCACGCCGTGGGTTACGGCATGGGTATGCAGCGCGACAAGGCGGACGCCGCGGTGATCACCTTCTTCGGCGACGGCGCCTCCTCCCAGGGCGACGCTCTCGAATCCTTCGTCTGGGCTTCGTCCTTCAACGTGCCGGTGGTCTTCTTCTGTCAGAACAACCAATTCGGCATCTCCACCCCGTCCTCCACCCAGTTCCGGGTCCCGCTGGCCCGTCGCGCGGACGGCTTCGGATTCCCCGGTATTCGCGTCGACGGCAATGACCCCCTGGCCGTCTACGAAGTGACCAAGCAGGCCCTGGAGCGCGCTCGTTCGGGCGGTGGCCCTACCTTGATTGAGGCCTACACCTACCGCATGGGAGCCCACACCACCTCGGACGACCCGACGCGATACCGGATCGACGCCGAGGTCGAACTGTGGAAGCACCGGGACCCGATTGAACGGGTGAAGGCGTTGCTGACCCACGAGTTCGCGATGCACCGCCCCGCGGTCGAGGCCGTTGAGCAAGAAGCCGATCGGTTGGCCCGCCAACTCCGCGACGACGTGCTCGCCATGCACGCGCCCGACGCATTAACGATGTTCGACAACGTCTATGCCGACCCCCACCCGCTGATTGACGAGGGCCGACTGGACGTGACTGAGCTGGGCCTCGGTGGGGGGAGCGCATGACCGAGACAATGACGATGGCCAAGGCGCTCACCGAGGGGTTGCGTCAGGCCATGACCGAGAACCCCAAAGTCATGATGATGGGTGAAGACATCGGCAAACTGGGTGGCGTCTTCCGCATCACTGACGGGCTGCAGGCCGCCTTCGGCGAGGACCGCGTGGTCGACACGCCCCTGTCGGAGTCGGCGATCATCGGTACCGCGGTGGGCCTGGCCATCCGCGGGTACCGGACCATCTGTGAAATTCAATTCGACGGCTTCGTCTACCCCGCCTTTGACCAGATCGTGAGTCAGGTGGCCAAGATGCGCAAGCGCTCCGAGGGTGCCTACACCATGGGCATCGTGATTCGGCTGCCCTTCCAGGGTGGCATCGGCGCCATTGAGCACCACTCGGAAAGCCCCGAGACGTACTTTGCCCACACCCCGGGACTGCGCGTGGTGTCGTGTGCCACGCCCCATGACGCCTACTGGATGATTCAGCAGGCCGCGAAGAGCAACGACCCCATCATCTTCTGTGAGCCCAAGTCGCGGTACTGGGAAAAGGGCGAGGTCGACCTCCACGAACCAGGTCTGAGCCTGAGTGATGCCGCCGTTCGCCGCGAGGGCACCGACGTCACCCTTGTGGGCTACGGCTCCTCGGTGAAGACGATGCTGCGTGCGGCCGACGCCGCGGCGAGCGAGGGTCGCTCACTGGAAGTGATCGACCTGCGCAGCATTGCGCCGCTGGACATCGCCACCGTCGAGGCCAGCGTGAAGAAGACCGGTCGTTTGGTGGTGGTGCAGGAGACCCCGCACCTCGCCTCCGTTGGTTCGGAAATCGTGAGCGAGATCCACCGACGCTGCTTCTACGAGCTCCAGGCGCCCGCCCTCATTGTGAGTGGGTACCACGTTCCCTATCCGATTAGTCGACTCGAGGACGTGTATCGCCCTTCGGTCGACCGTATTCTCGACGGCGTGGACCGCACCTACGCCTACGACGCATGAGCGACCAGGTCTTTCTCCTGCCTGACGTCGGTGAAGGCTTGATCGAAGCCGACATCGTCACGTGGAAGGTCCAGGTGGGTGACGTGGTGACGTTGAACCAGCCCCTCGTCGACGTCGAGACGGCCAAGGCCATCGTCGAACTACCGAGCCCCTTCGAGGGCGTGGTCACGGCCCTGCACTGTGCTGCGGGTGACACCGTGGCGGTCGACGCCCCCTTGATTACGATCACGTCCGGTGAGGTTGTCAAGGCCCCCCGACGAGAAGCGGTGCTGATTGGCTTTGGGGTGGCCGAGGAGTCGGCACCCACCTCGCGCCGCACGCGTCGTTCCGCGACCGCGACCGTCCCCGCGTCAACCCCCGCTGCTGCCACACCACCACCGGCGCCGCGCCCCAGTGGACCCGTGCGGACCTCGCCGCCCGTGCGACTGCTGGCCAAGCAGCTGGGCGTGGACCTCACGACGATTCGTGGGACGGGACGCAACGGCATCATTACGCGCGCCGACGTCGAGGGCCAGCGCCGGACCGCCAAGAAGGTGACGTCGGGGCCCGATATCCCCTCGGCCTTTGTCGGGCGAACGCTGGACTCCTGGAACGACGGGGTGGCCGAAGAGCGCATTGCCATCAAGGGTGTGCTCAAGACCATGGCCGAGGCCATGACGCTCAGTGTGCGGCAGTCACCACAGGCCGCCGTATGGCTCCGTCTGGATGCAACTAAGACTATGGAACGCCTGGCTGAACTCAAGGCGGACCCCGCCTACGCCGGCATCCGGCTGTCACCGCTGACGTTTGTGGCCATGGCCTTCACCGATGCCGCACGCCACTTCCCCGGCATCAATTCGTTTATTGACGAGACGACGAATGAAGTGGTGGTGCGCCGTCGCGTCAACCTCGGGATTGCCGCCGCCACGCCTCGTGGCCTCGTGGTGCCTTCAATTAAGGGCGCCGACGAACTGTCGCTGACCGGCATGGCCGAAGCACTCACGACGTTGGTGGAGACGGCTCGCGCGGGCACCCTAACGCCCTCGGACATGCTGGGCGCCACGCTGACGATTACCAACGTTGGCCCGTTTGGTGTGGACGCGGCGGTGCCGATTCTGCCGCCCGGAACCGGCGCCATTCTCTGCGTCGGTCAGATCGCCAAGGCGCCGTGGGTGGTCAATGACGCCGTGGTCGTGCGTCAGGTCGTTGAAATCTCGATGACGTTTGACCACCGTCAGATTGACGGGGCGTTGGCCTCAGCGGTACTCGCTCACGTGGGCGCGTATTTGCGGGAACCGCCGGTCTAAGAAACTCGCGAGAGTGCGGCCAACGCGCGGTCGGCGTGCACATTCATCGACAACTCCGAGTTGATGATCTCGATGATGCGTTGGTCGGTGCCAATCACGAAGGTGGTGCGGCGGACCTTGAGGACATCGAAGGCCCGCTTGACGCCGTAGGCGCGGGCCACGGCCCCGCCGGCGTCACTCAGCAGGGGGTAGTCCAACTGGTTCTGGGTTGCGAACGTCCCCTGAGTGGCGACGTCATCCATAGAAATACCAATGCGCTGGGCCCCGAGGGCGCGAAAGTCGTCACCCACGTCGCGGAAGTGGCAGGACTCGGCCGTGCACCCCTTGGTCATGGCCGCGGGGTAGAAGAACAGAACCACGGGGCCATCTCGCAACGCCGTTGACAGGGTGAAGGAGGTGCCGGTGTGATCGGGCAGGGTGAAGTCGGGAGCGAGGTCGCCGGTGCGCATACCGGCACCTTAGCGAGTTAGACGTCGAGACGGAACCCCACGCCTCGCACGGTGATGAGGTGCACGGGGTTTGCGGGGTCGAGTTCAATCTTTTGGCGAAGTCGCTTCACGTGAGTGTCGAGTGTACGGGTGTCGGACAACTGCAGGCCCCACCAGAGTGTGTCGAGACAGACCTCGCGAGTAACGACTTGGCCGAGGCGTGAGGCGAACAGCGAGAGCAGCTCAAACTCTTTCCGGCTGAGCTCAATGTCGGCACCGTTGCGCGTCACAGTGTGGCGCGCGAAGTCCATGCGAAGATCACCGAAGGTAACGACGTCGGGCTCATCCTCCACCACGACGGGGCGACGCAGGACGGCCCGCATGCGTGCCACGAGCTCACGGAGTCGGTAGGGCTTGGTGACGTAGTCCGAGGCCCCGATCTCGAGGCCGAGAACGACGTTGACCTCTGAGTCCAGGGCGGACACGATGATCACCGGGGTGTGCCACTTGTCGTGAATTTCGCGACAGAAGTCAATGCCCGAGCCGTCGGGCAACATAACGTCAAGCAAGATTACGTCGGGAGTAACCCGCTGCATCTGGTCGCGGGCTTCGGCCAGTGTCCGTGCACTAACAACGCTGAAGCCCTCGACGGTTAATCCCACGGTCAGCGCGTCTTGGTAGCTCTCTTCGTCTTCAACGACGAGCACCAGACTGCGACCCTCGTGGTGTACCTCGCGAAGGGTGGCGCTGTCCTTCAGGTTCTCGGGGGGAAGAGTCTGCGAAAGCGCCACAGTCGTCACCTTAGAAAAATGGGGTTATCAAAAGGTGAACGGAAGGGGAGCAGTTTCTTCCCTCGAAGTTAAACCTTCTCAATTTATTTCTGCAGGGCGAAGGCCTGGTAGTGACCAGTCGGTGCGAGATAGCTGCCGGTCACCACACAGGGGGCTCCGACAAAACAGGACAGGCCGTAGATGCCACCATCGACACCCACGGTGGTGGCACCGGTCGGCGGTGTTACTGGCTGGGGTGTGTTCCACGCCCCTGACGTCTCGGTGACGAGCAAGGCTTCGTAGTTCTGGCCGGCGTTGCGGTAGGCGGCGCCGGCCGTGCAGGTGTTGCCCTTGACGCAACTCACGGCAATGACGCCACCGTTGGGGCCGGCATCCACTGCTCCGGCCGGCAGCGTTAGTTCAGTCGCCGACCGCCACTTGCCACTTTGTTCGGTGGCCAAGAAGCCTTCGTGTTGTCCAGCCGCAGTGACGTAGTTCCCACCGAAGGCGCAGGTGCCAAGCGCGGAGCAGGAGATACCGGCGTAGCCCCACAGGAAGGTTGCCGCACTGGCACTGGCGTTGTGGGGCAGGGCCACGACGGTGGCGCGGCCCCAGACGCCATTGGTCATCGTGGCGACCATGGGAACGTTCTGACCGGTGACGGTGTTGAAGGTCCCAATCGCGGTGCAGGTCGCCGGGGCGTAGCAGGTGATCTCGCTGAGGGTGGCCCCGCTGTACGCCGAAGCGTTATAGGGGAGCACGAGTGGCGCCGCCGCTCCCCAGTGTCCTTTGGCACTCGGCACAACAAAGGCACTGATGACGCCATTGGTCGTGACGTAACTACCAACGGCCGAACAGGATCCTGCCGTCCAGCAGCTGACTTGCGAGAAGGTCACTTGAGGATTGAGGGCGTGGTCCGCCGGCAAGGTCAGCGCGACGGCGCTACCCCAGCGGCCACCTACCTCGGTGTCGGTGAAGCCCTCAATCGCGCCCGTGGGCGTGGTGTACGTACCCACCACGGCGCACGTGCCAACACCGGCGCAACTGGTGCCGTGGGGGGTGGCGTTTTCACTCGACAGCGCCGCGTTGGCGGGGAGGGCAATTGTTTGTGCCGTGCCCCAGACCCCATTGTTTTCAGAGTCAACGAAGGCCGACTGGTTCTGGCCGGCAGTTACATAGGTACCCGCCACGGTGCACGAGAGCGCCGTGGCACAACTCACATTGAGTGCTTGCGTGTTTTGGGTGCCCGATGGCGACACAATCGCTTGGCCCTGAAGCCACGTTCCTGCTCGCTCGGTCACGATCACACCCTGTTGACCCGAGGCCGTCTGATTGACCGTGCCGACGGCAACACAGTTGACTGCACTGGTGCAGGAAAGTCCTGGGAAGTAGCCCTCGAACACCCCAGACGTTCCCGAAGGCAGGGAGAGGGCCGTCGCCTGCAGTGACGAAGCGGCACCGGCTGGCGAGGGGCCGAGACAGAGGGCACCGATGAGAACACCAGTGAGGAGTGATCGCTTCATGACTTCCTTGACTATGGGGTTGTTGTTGGGGGGCATTGTGTCACAACTGAACGGATGACTAGAAGTTACTGGGAAAACGACGGGAATTGGTGGGCCAAAGTGAATTCCAGAGGGAAAAGAGTTAAGCGAAAGTTTTGCTTTTGACACCTTTGCACGTCACTTGTTTTTTACTTTGCCCCTCTACCATTCGAAACGTTCAGTAACGAAAGGTGAAAAGTTCACCTCGAGGAGCTGACGTCCAACGAACACTTTTCTAGGAGGAAAGTTTATGAAGAAGAGCTACCGCTCCTCGGCAGTCGCACTCGCGGCTTCCTTGGCCATGGTTGCGTTCTCGTCGGCCCAGGCTTTTGCTGGCACGCCTACGGTTGCGCAGTACCTGGCAAACGACAACGTCAAGACCGTTCCTGCTTCGCAGTTGGCCATGGGTGGCTCGTCATTCGACGCCAACCTGGTGAACGCTGACTACCCAATCTGGACTGGTCAGGATCAGAGTGGGAAGAACGCTGCGTCGCTGTCGGCTTACCAGTCGCACTCATCGGGCACCGGCCGTGCCAACCTGATGAACGGCACCTACCAGATCGGCTTCTCGGACGTTCCATTGAACGCCGCTGGCCAGGACACCGCTGACACCACTGCCTACGCACAGATTCCTGTCGCGCTCGGTGGCGTGTCGCTCATCTACAACATCACCTTCGACAGCCAGCACGTTGCTTGCCAGTCGTTGCTGAACCAGTACGGCCTGAACCTGTCGGGCGTGACCGTTGGTCACATCTTCGACGGCTCGATCAAGTCATGGGGCGACTCGCAGATCACTGCGACCAACCCTAAGCTGGTTGTGCTCGTTGGCAAGACCAAGACGAACTGCCTGACCTTGAGCTCGTCCGAGACCATCAAGCTGCTTAGCCGCACTGCTGGTTCCGGTACGACGTTCATCCTGCAGGACTACCTCAACGCTGTTGACTCGGCCAACTTCCCGTACCCGACCTCGAACGCCTTCAGCGCTGCTGTTGCCACCGAGTCGAACTCGGCCGCCATGGCTCCTGCTGTTGCTGGTCTGCCCGGTGCCTTCGGTTACGTTGAGCAGGGCTACGGCATTCAGAACGGCCTGAAGTCGGCCCTCGTCGGCGGTGTTGCTGACACGGTGAGCAATGTTGCTGCTGACGCTACGCAGGGCCTGAAGCTGATCAACGCTTCGACCTGCAACTCGTTCAGCACCGACCAGCCCACGACCTACGTTGCCGCGAACGTGAACACGCAGTGCTTCACCATCGTCAACTCGGGCAAGGGCTACCCAATTGCCGGCTTCTCGTACGCCATCGTTGCTAAGCACCAGGCTGACCAGGCAACGGCTGAGACCATTGCCAAGTTCCTCCTGTTCTTGGCCTACAACGGCCAGGGCAACAACGCCATCAACGCCTACTACACCCCACTGCCCGCTGCAGTGCAGGCCGTGGCGCTGACCAAGCTGAAGGAAATCACCTACAGCCGTAACGGTGTTGCCACTCAGGCACTCAGCACCACGCTGTAAGTAGTAACTGGTAATTAGTACGGTCGACTGAGGAAGCAACGCACATGAGTACGAACACTTCCCCAGAGATCACCACCAACGCCACCGGTCAGGGACGCAAGTCCCTGACCGGTGGCGACGGTGCGTACCGTGGACTGCTGTCCACAATCGTTGTCCTGGTCTTAGCAGTCGTAGTTGTTTTTGTCTTCAAGCTTGCACAGCAAGCGATCCCCGGCTTCAAATTGGCCGGCTGGGGAATCTTCGGCGGCACCTGGAATTTCGGTGCGGGCCAGTATGGCGTACTGCCCCTCGTTGCGGGAACCCTCGTGACGACCACCCTCGCCCTCCTCTTCGCATTGCCCGTCGGTCTCGGTACCGCGCTGGCCATCACCTACCTCATCCCTCAGCGCCTGCGCCTCGTGGTGACGTCGATTGTCGAACTCCTCGCCGTGGTGCCTTCGATTGTGTACGGCATCTGGGGCTTGCTGACGATTTACCCTTGGTTGAACACCACGCTCTTCCCCCACTTGGTGAGCTGGTCGGGCGGCGCATGGCCCTTCAACGGCACCTACGTGGGCCAGGGCATCTTCCTTGGTGCCATCGTCTTGGCAATTATGGTGCTCCCGATCATCATCGCGGTGAGCCGCGACGTGATTGCCGCGGTGCCCAAGGAACTGACCGAGGGTGCCCTCTCGTTGGGCGCCACACGGAGTCAGGTCATCCGCAAGGTTGTGTTGCCCTCGTGCCGCAGCGGTATTGTCGGCGCCACATCGTTGGCGGCTGGTCGTGCTCTCGGTGAGACAATCGCTCTGGCAACTCTGCTCGGTGGTATCACCACGACGAGCCCGTGGCCGGACCGCTTGTTCGCGACCGGCTCAACACTTTCGGCCGAAATCGCCATTGAAATTGGTGGCATTACCGGCCCTCCCGGCAAGGTTCTGTTCTCACTGGCTTTCATCTTGATGGTCATCGTTGGTGGCGCCACCTACGCCGGACGCGTCATTGTCCGTAACGCACAGAAGAAGTTCCAATAATGACTATGACGAACGCCACCGAAGCTCGCGACATCATTCGCGCCAAGGCACTCTCGAGTGTGAAGCGTCGTGAGAATCTCTCTCGCCTGTACACCGCCACCGTTGCATTGGCCTTGGTCGTGGCCATCATCCCGTTGACGTCGATCATCAGCGACCTGGTTGGCAAGGGTGGCCAGTTCTTGTCGTGGGGCTTCCTCACCCAGAACGTGCACACCCCCGGGTTCAACGACCCGCACAACGTGGGTGGCATCGCCAACGCGATTTCGGGCTCGCTCATTATCGTCGGCCTTGCCGTTTTGATTTCGGTGCCGGTTGCCATTCTGCTGGCCATGGCAATTCACGAATTCAACAACCGCATTATGAAGACGGTTGCCGTCATTGTTGAAGTCTTTGTCGGTCTCCCTTCAGTGGTCTTCGGTGTCTTCGCCTTCATTGCCCTGGTGGTTACCACGAAGCACTTCCTCGCCTACTACGGATCCCTCGCGCTCTGCTTCATCATGGTGCCGGTGTCAACCGTGAACTCGGTTGCTGCCTTGCGAGCGGTGCCCGCGACGTTGAACGAGGCCGGACTGGCCCTGGGTTCAAAGCCTTCGCGCGTGATGTTCCGCGTCATCTTCCCCACTGCGCTTCCTCGCATCATGACTGGTATCTTCTTGGCCCTGTCGCGCACGGTGGGTGAAACCGCGCCGGTCTTGTTCGTGACCGGTTCCAGTGCCCTCGTGAGCTGGAACTTGAACAAGGGAGCCACCACCCTTCCGGCTGCTATTTGGAACAACCTGCAGCAGGGTTCCCCCTACGCCGCCCTCGAGTGCTGGGGCATCGCCCTCGTGCTGATCCTCTTCGTGTTCTTCTTCAACATTCTGGGTCGTATCTTCCTGGCCCGTGCCGAGAAGAAGTAGGAACGACAATGAGTGACGCCATGACTTCGACCAATCCCAAGCTTCGCCTCGTTGACACGACGGTCTTGTTCAATGGCCGTGCCGCGGTCAAGAACGTGTCGTTCGACATTGAAGCAAACAAGGTGACCGCCCTTATTGGTCCTTCAGGTTCGGGGAAGACGACCCTGCTCCGTTCGATCAACCGTCTGCACGAACTGACGCGCCACGCCACGTTGACCGGCCGCATCGAGCTTGATGGCGTAAACATCTACGGCAACGAGATTCCCCTGACGGTGTTGCGTACGCGCATCGGCATGGTCTTCCAGCGCCCAAACCCGTTCCCCACGATGACCGTGGCGGAGAACGTGGTGTCGGGTCTTCGCTTCATCGGTATCAAGGACAAGAAGTTCCTGGATGAGGCCGTTGAACGCGCCCTGACGCAGGCGGCACTTTGGGACGCCGTCAAGGACCGCCTCTCGGCCGCCGCGGGAACACTCTCTGGTGGTGAGCAGCAGCGCCTATGTGTCGCTCGCGCCTTGGCCGTTGAGCCCGAGGTCCTCTTGATGGACGAACCAACGGCGTCACTCGACCCCATCTCCACCAAGCAGATTGAAGACCTGATGGTGACACTGCGTGAATTCACGACGGTGGTTATCGTCACCCACAACATGCAGCAGGCCATGCGTATTTCGGACAACTGCGCCTTCTTGTTGATGGACGACGACCGGGCCGGTCAGCTCATTGAGTACAACGAGACGGACAAGATCTTCAACAACCCGAAGGATCCCCGTACCGTCGACTACATCGCCGGTCGATTCGGTTGATCCGACGGGCTGTTGCCCGTCGCACCGTTCTCTTCTTCCCTACCGCTTGCGGCGGCGCCACGCCACCGCACCCGCGCCACCAAGAGTCAGCAGGGCGATGACGTCCAAGACGTCGTAGTAGGCGAAGCCCGACCACGCAAAGACGATGCGGTGGACGCCGGGTCCCACCTTCACGCCCACCAGTGACGGTGCCACGATCTCAAGTGGGGCACTGTGCCCGTCGACGGTCACGTGCCACCCAGGCTCGTAGGCGGCCGAGAGCAGCACCACGCTGGTGTGGGTCAGGTCAACGGTCGCGGTGGCCCGTCCCATGGTGAGGTTGTCGTACTGTTCGGCGACGTACCCACCGTTGTCCTTGGGCTTCGGTGCGCCCGCAGCCAGGGTGGGCGTGGCGGTGGCGAGGCCGTCGTAGGAGAGCAACGGGTAGACCTTGTTGTCGATTTCGGTCGAGGCCAGGAAGGCGCCCGTGACGGTGCCAATTGTCGACGCATTGACGGACAAAACCCCGGAGGTTTGCACGACGTGAATCACGCCGTAGTTCGGTGCCCTCCACAGGGTGAACTTGCCTCGGCGCGCCACGAAGCCCGCACGAACTGGTGGGTGCATGCTGCTGGGGAGCAGCAACCACCGGATGCCGAAGGCGTTGTAGTCGCCGGCGTTGTACTGATCGAAGTAGCACTCGGGGTCGGTGAGGGTGCCCGAGGTGCGCAGGGTGAAGCCGACGGCATCAATGCCGGGAAGACCCAATGCCAACTGGGCTTGTTCCAAATAGATGAAGACTGGCACGGCGCCTACGGTGAAGTTCTGCCCCCAGTTACTGGGCATCCCGGCGTAGATGCGACCGCCGCCGCGGTGCTCAGCGATACGAATCAGGGCGAGGGCCTCGGCACCCTGATGGGCATCGGCCCGTCGCTGAATAGAAATCCATCGGGCGTCTCGCGTGGCGTAGTGGTTCATTTCCCGTAGTGACATCGCCGAGATGCCAATGGTGGCGATCAACACCAATACCGCTGCGGTGATAGCCGGAATGCGGGCGTACTTTGTTTGGTTGAGGTGCAGACCCTCGTGGAAGAGCGCCAACAGGAATCGAGTGACGCCGACGAGTCCAATGCCGGCGAGGAAGAGTCCGCTGAGCTCCACCTCAGCGATGTAGCGCTGGAAGAGGATGCCCGCGTTGCCGGGGATGAGATCAAGAATGAACGAAAAGGTTGGTCGCCCCGAGAAGAAAATCATGCTCACGGCCCAGATAGCCAGAAGCCCTCGTGCACGAAGATCACGGCGCGCCTTGCTGATGCAGATCGCCAGACCAATGAACACGAGCACCGTGATCTCCGGCCACCTCTTGGTGTCGTACATGTCACCGTGGAAGAGCCACGAAAAGACCTGGCCACCTCCGTACGAGTTGTTAATCGTTGTTCCTACTTGGAAGGTGTTGACCGCCAGCCACTTTCCCTGAAGCAGCAGGGGCAACGTCACCCACAGCGTGGCGAGACCCACGCCGAGTCCGAGCACCGCTGCGCGCGCGCCCCGTTCGACAATGCGCGATGGGCGAATAAGCACCCACACCGCTACCGCCACGAAGGCCATGTAGGCCGTGAGGAAGTGCAGGGCAATAGTGAGTGAGATGAAGAGCAGTGCCCAGAAATAGTTGCGACGATTGTTGATGTAGCGCCAACTGAAGCCCCACGCGAGTGGGAGCGACCACATGGCCCAGAGTTGTGACCACAGCCCGTTGCCAATCCAGAGATAGCTCTTGTATTCGAAGCCGTGTCCGTGAGCGCTAATCAGCAGGGGTGCGAGAAATGCCGCGAAGCCCGACGTCAGACGCGACCAACCCATGAGGCGGCCCGACCAGTAGACACACAGAGGCCAGAAGGCGAGGAGCAGATACAGGGACCAGGCGTACACCTGCGCCATGCCAACGAAGTGACCGATTAATCCGGTGAAGATCGCCGACGAGCTCTGGTAGTCAACAAAGAAGGGTGAGCCCAATGAAAGGTAGGGGTACCAGTGGTCGAGGGGAGAAATTCCCATCGAAATTAGTGATGATGCAAACGAACTCATCTGCAAGTGCATTCCGCTGTCGTTGGGGTACGAGACCGGGTAGCGCTCGGCCCGAAGAACCCAGAGGCTGAAGAGAATGGGGAACGTGACAAGCAGAGTGCTCGTCCACCGAAGAAACTGTCCGCTATCAGCAACGTATGAGCTGAGCGCCCGACCCTTCTTCTTACTTTGGAAAAAGTCACTTTCGCTGAGCGGCGTCATCTCTCCGAGGGGAATTCGGTTGAGAAGACTGGTTAGTCGGGCACGGATTGCAGTAAGCACGAAACGATCCTCAGTAGGGCTGGTGGCGGGGCGAAAACTCACCTTACAACTCTCGCAGAGTGGGGTTAAATCTTTGTGACGTATCAGTAATGACGTTCCATCCAGTCCCATAATCGTCGTGGGAGAAACCGTTTGTTGACCTGCGGCGACATAGTTATGATGACTTCGATGACGAGCACCACTAAATATTTGACGAAGGTTCTTGTTGCCTTCGTGTTGTTTGCTTCCTTCTTCTTGATTCCCGTTAATCACGGCGTGCTTGGTGCAACACCGGCCTCCGCCGCGGCGGGCCCGACCGGTCCTCGAGGACCGCAGGGAGCTCGCGGCGCCCAGGGCGCGACGGGTGCCACCGGTGCGCGTGGTGCCACCGGTCCCCGTGGTCTTCGTGGCGCGACGGGTGCCACCGGTGCGCGTGGCGCCACCGGTCCCCGTGGTCTTCGTGGCGCGACGGGTGCCACCGGTGTGCGTGGTGCCACTGGTGCGCGTGGTGCCAACGGAACGAATGGTGTGCGTGGTGCGACTGGTGCCACTGGTGCTCGCGGTTTGCAGGGTCCCGCTGGTCCTCGCGGTGCGACAGGTGCCACCGGTGCAAAGGGATCGTCAGGTGCACGAGGTGCCACTGGTCAGCGTGGTGCCACTGGTGCCAAGGGTGCCTCAGGTGCACGCGGTGCCACTGGTGCCGTAGGTCCTCGCGGTGCGACTGGTGCGCGTGGTGCGACCGGTCCTCGCGGTGCGACTGGTGCTAAGGGTGCCACTGGTGCCAAGGGTGCGACCGGTTCGCAGGGTCTTCGTGGCGCGACGGGTGCGCGCGGTGCTACTGGCGCCAAGGGTGCGACCGGTGCCCGTGGTCCTCGCGGTGCGACGGGTGCTACTGGTGCTCGCGGTGCCACGGGTGTAGCTGGTCCCAAGGGTGCCACCGGTGCACGCGGTGCGACGGGTGCGCGCGGTGCTACTGGCCGTGGTGCCACTGGTCAGCGTGGCGCAACTGGTTCAACTGGTTCTCGAGGTCTGAAGGGTGCCACTGGCGCCCGTGGTGCGACAGGTGCGCGCGGTGCCACTGGTCGCGGCGCAACGGGCGCGAAGGGTAATACGGGTGCCCGTGGTGCGACGGGTCAGCGCGGTGCCACTGGTGCTCGTGGTGCCACTGGTGCTCGTGGTGCAGTGGGTGCCACTGGTGCTCGAGGACCCGCAGGTTTGAACGGTGCCACTGGTGCCACTGGTGCTCGTGGTGCCACTGGTGCTCGTGGTCTTCAGGGCGTGCGCGGTGCGACTGGTGCACAGGGTCTCCGTGGTGCCACTGGTCAGCGTGGTGCCACTGGTGCCCGCGGTGCCACTGGTGCGAAGGGTGCTCAAGGATCACGCGGTGCGACTGGCGCCACCGGTGCTAAGGGATCTCGCGGTGCTACCGGTGCTACCGGTGCTGTTGGTGCTCGCGGTGCTACTGGTGCCACCGGTGCACGCGGTATCCAGGGTGCTCGCGGTGCAACCGGTCTCCGCGGAGCAACTGGTGCCAAGGGTGCGACCGGTGCCAAGGGTGCGACCGGATCTCGCGGTGCCACTGGTGCCCGCGGTGCGACGGGTCAGCGCGGTGCGACTGGAGCCAAGGGTGCGACTGGTTCCCAAGGCCTTCGTGGTGCCACTGGTGCTCGAGGACTTCGCGGTGCGACCGGTGCCCAGGGTGCCACCGGTGTGCGTGGTCTGAAGGGTGCGACAGGTGCACGCGGTGCGACAGGTGCTCGCGGTGCGACTGGCGCCAAGGGTGCTACCGGTGCTACCGGAGCGCGTGGTCTCCGTGGTGCCACTGGCGCCCAGGGTGCTCGAGGTGCAACCGGTCTTCGCGGTCCACAGGGTGTGAAGGGTGCCACCGGTGCAACCGGTGCACGCGGTATCCAGGGTGCACGCGGTGCTACAGGCCGCGGCGCGACTGGTGCAACCGGAAAGACAGGCGCAACCGGTAAGACTGGATCAACGGGTGCCACTGGTGCTGGTGCAACCGGTGCAGCGGGTGCTACTGG